>Ga0207704_10000036_pt1 | contig 94574 bp, 112 predicted proteins | sample KBSMisM12_FD_184308 | JGI IMG/M metagenome (GOLD analysis project Ga0207704, IMG submission 184308) | Miscanthus rhizosphere microbial communities from Kellogg Biological Station, Michigan, USA - KBS Miscanthus M1-2 (SPAdes) (version 2) | ecosystem: Host-associated > Plants > Roots >...
GTTTTTATAAACCTTACGCAACACGTTACTTTGAGCATACAACAGGTACCGGTCATCAACAATCTGGATATAAAATAACCGGGCAAGAAGAATAAGGATAAGCGAAATAAAGATACCTGCAATTATGTAGCGCCGCTCAAAAAAACTATTCATTTAGCGTTCCCTCTTTCTGTAAAATAAAAACCCTGTAAGCAGCATCAAAAATACCGTAAAAATAGAACTCAATACAAAGCGGCTTAGTGTAAACGGTATCTCGGATAAGCGAAAAACTTCAAGGTTGAACAGAAAAAAGTGATGGGCCAACGTCAATATCAGGGCGTAGGTAAAAAACCAGCGGGTGCCCATTACGCTCAGGGTTGGCTCGGGCTCGTTGTCAAAGCCCTCTTTCTGAACGGTGATACTGATAAATAATATTCTGACAAAAGCCAGTAAAACACAGGACGCAGCATGCAGTCCCGGTGTATCGTAAAATGCATCGATGATGATCCCTATCAGGAACGACAAGGCGAAGAGCAATATATTAGGCGTTTCAAACGGCAGCAGCAGGATGAACATGATGTACAGGTAAGGCGTAGACAAGTTGTACAGGGTGATGTTCTTCAGCAGAAACACCTGCAAAAAGATCAGCGATATAAACCGCAAAAAGTTGATCAATAAAACTCTACTCATCTTTCTTTTGCTGCGCCTCCAGTCCCGCCTGCTCTTCAGCAAATTTGTTTATAACAACATCTACGTATTGCAGCTTGCCGTAATCCACAGCAAGCTTTACTTCCATATTTAATGCAAAGCCCCCGTTTTTAGTACGCAGGTTGCTTACTTTACCAATAGGTATTCCCGCAGGGAAAAGCGAAAACTCGGATGTCACCACTTCTTCGCCAACATGTGGTTGTGCGTTATTTGATACATCTTTCAAAAATCCTTTATGAGGATCGAGGTCGTCGCTCCACTCAATATATCCAATTTCTTTATTCTTGGACAACATAGCACTAAAACGCGAGTCCTTATGTAAAAGTGACTGCACAATAGACATATGCGGACCAACAAACACCACCTTACCCACAATCCCCGAACTGCAGATCACCCCCATACCTTTTCCAACTCCTTGTAAACTTCCGCGGTTGATGGTGATATAATTATTGCTTCTATTAGTGGAATTATTGATAACCTTGGCCTCCACGTAAGTATATTGCTGTTTATAAATGGTATCGACAACCTGTTTTTTATTGACGCTATCGATATAGAATGATGCCTTCAGTTGTCCCCTTAAACGGGCGTTTTCTTTGGCCAAACTATCGTTTGTTTCGCGAAGCGACAGATAATTATACAACACATCAACCTGGGCGTATAATGTGCCCGTTACTTTATTGGTTGAATTGATAAAAGAAGCCTTCTGAAAAGAATTGAATTTGATATAGATAATAAGAGAACTTATCTCGAAGATAATAAACAGAAAAAATGCGTTGTACTTGGTGATAAATATCAGGAGGTTACGCATCGGGAATTACGATTTTAGATATACGATTTACGATTTTAATTTGATCAATCGTCAATCTAAAATCGTAAATCGTAATTAGAATTACTGCATTAAGAATTTAAAGTTTCCTATATTTTTTAATGCGGTTCCTGTTCCGCGAACTACTGCACGTAATGGATCTTCGGCTACGTGAACAGGCAGTTTGGTTTTCGCTGCAACACGCTTATCCAAGCCACGCAGCAATGCACCACCGCCGGTTAAGTAGATGCCGGTTTGGTAAATATCAGCAGAAAGCTCAGGTGGCGTAATTTCCAACGCCTTCAATATCGCTTCTTCTATTTTTGAAATCGATTTATCCAGGCAATGCGCGATCTCGGTATAAGAAACCATGATCTGCTTTGGAACACCGGTCATCAGGTCACGACCTTGTACCGCAAAATCTGATGGTGGATCAGCTAGTTCAGGCAATGCCGAACCAACTTCGATCTTGATCTTCTCAGCAGTACGGTCGCCAATCATGATGTTATGCTGACGGCGGATATATTGAACGATGTCTGAGTCGAAGTTATCACCTGCAACGCGAATAGACTGGTCGCACACGATACCTGACAATGCGATAACCGCAATTTCAGTTGTACCACCACCAATATCGATGATCATATTACCCATTGGCTCTTCCACATCGATACCAATACCCACTGCGGCCGCCATAGGCTCATGGATCAAATAAACCTCTTTGGCACCTGCTATCTCAGCCGAGTCGCGCACAGCACGTTTTTCTACTTCAGTAATACCTGATGGTATACAGATCACCATCCGCAACGACGGGAAAAACCAGCCCTTGCCTTTGTTGATCATCTTGATCATACCGCGTATCATGTGCTCGGCAGCGTTAAAGTCGGCAATAACGCCATCCTTCAACGGGCGCACCGTGCGTATATTTTCATGGGTCTTACCCTCCATCTGCATCGCCTGTCTCCCAATGGCGATAACCTTGTTGGTTGTACGGTCAAATGCCACGATGGATGGCTCGTCGACTACTACTTTGTCATTATGTATGATAAGGGTATTTGCGGTACCTAAATCGATAGCTATTTCCTGTGTGAAAAAATTAAAAAGACCCATTGGCGATTGTCAAATAATAGATATGTAAAGTTGTATAAAAATAACTTAATAATTACAAGTTGTTATTAAAAGCGTTAAAATTCACAACTTATTACGTGTTATTATTAATTAATGTTTAAAATGTCGTACCCCGGTCATAACCATGGAGATACCTTTTTGATTTGACATGTCTATTGAGTCCTGATCTTTGATCGATCCACCTGGTTGCAATACTGCTGTAATACCTGCTTCTGCTGCCAATTGAACGCAATCATTGAATGGGAAAAACGCATCTGAGGCCATCACAGCGCCATTTAAGTCGAACCCAAATTCAGCAGCTTTTATAACGGCTTGTTTCAGAGAATCAACTCTTGAGGTTTGACCAACGCCGCTTGCCATCAGCTGATTATTTTTTGCAAAAACTATGGTATTTGATTTAGTATGCTTTACTACTTTGTTTGCGAAGAAAAGGTCTTTCAGTTCCTGTTCGGTTGGTTGCTTTTCCGTAACCGCTTTCATCTGATCCGGGCCTTCAATCACCAGGTCTTTATCCTGCTCGATAACACCATTCAGCAAAGTCTTAAATTGCTTTAAAGGCAATTCCACCGGCTGACGGATCAGGATAATGCGGTTTTTCTTCTCGCGCAATACCTGCACTGCTTCATCTGTATAAGCCGGAGCAATTAATACTTCGAAAAATATTTTATTTATCTCTCTTGCAGTCTCTGCATCGATCTCCTCATTGGCAATGATCACACCGCCAAAAGCAGATACAGGATCACAAGCCAGGGCATCGATCCAGGCTTCTTTTATAAACGAACGGGTAGCAATGCCGCAAGCGTTGGTGTGCTTTAAGATTGCTACAGTCGGTTCAGTAAACTCGTCGATCAAGGCTACGGCAGCGTCTACATCGACAAGGTTATTATATGACAACTCTTTACCATGTAGTTTGGTGAACATGGCATCCAGGTTACCATAGAATACTCCTTTTTGGTGCGGGTTTTCGCCGTAACGTAGTGTCTGGCTTTTTTGAATGCTCTGTTTGAAGACAGGAAGCTGCTCATCCTGGTTAAAGTATTCGAAAATGGCTGTGTCGTAGCTTGATGTAATATTGAATGCACGCTGTGCGAACGAACGACGCTGATCGATAGTTGTTTTACCATCCTGGATTTTCAGGATCTCGCCCAGTTCCAGGTAGTCATCTTTGGACGCTAAGATCACTACGTCTTTGAAGTTCTTTGCTGCCGCACGGATCAGGGAAATACCGCCGATATCGATCTTCTCGATCACATCATCCTGGCCTGCGCCTGACTTTACGGTTTCCTCAAATGGATAAAGGTCAACTATAACCAGGTCGATCTCCGGTATCTCATATTGAGCCAGTTGCTGCTCATCGCTTTCAAAGTTTCTTCTTGCCAGTATACCGCCGAATACTTTTGGATGCAGGGTTTTCACACGTCCGCCTAAGATAGACGGGTATGAAGTCAGGTCTTCAACTGCGATCACCTCAACACCTAAGCTGCGGATAAAAGTTTCCGTTCCGCCGGTGGAATAAATATTCACTCCGAGGCGGCTCAGCTCGCGGATAATGGGTTCGAGATTGTCTTTGTAATAAACTGAAATTAAAGCGTTTTTTATTTGAACAGGATGACTCATGGACACGTGATTTTAAAGCCGCAAAGGTAGTGATTAGAGATTAGAGATGGGTGGTTAAATATTAGTTTTTTTCACTTGTATCATATTTTTAATTTTAGTCGTAATGCTATAAAACGGCACTATGAAACATTACTCCTTTTCATTATTAATTGCGGCCATTTTGTTCTTTACTGCCTGCGGCAAGGAAAGTGTTAAAAATGCTACTTTAGCTGGAAAATGGAAACTAGTGGAAAGCCTGATCGACCCCGGGGACGGCTCTGGCAAATGGTTACCTGTTACTGCAAGTACTTATCTGGAATTGAAGGCAGATGGCACCACAAGTGGCACGACTTTTCCGACATATGTCTCTTACGTTGTAAAAGACAGTGTCACCTTAACTTTTACGCTGACCGACAAAACGATACAAAATTATCGTTACAAGATCAGTCACGATACCTTGTCCATGAGTCCGGATGGACCTAGTAGATGCATTGAGGCTTGCGGTATAAGATTTAAGAAACAATAATCGGTGAATATTGAACCTGATTATCCTAGCTTTTCATTTTCCTCAGCAAACTCTCAATTACCCTTGGAAAGTGCAGGTGCTCCAATTGCTGCCCTTTGAATTTGAGCATCTCAAGAGTGTCGCCAGGTTCGATTTTGAAGCGGGATTGGTGTAGTATCTCGCCCTCATCAAATTTTTCATTTACAAAGTGGATGGTAATGCCAGATTCATCTTCCCTGGCTGCCAGCACGGCTTTATGTACATGATCGCCATACATGCCTTTACCACCGTATTTAGGCAATAACGCGGGATGAAGATTGATGATTTTATTTGGGAATGCTTTTAGCAGATTTTCAGGAACAAGCCACAAGAAACCGGCAAGCACGATCAGATCGACCTGCAGATTTTTTAATAATTTAATAATGGCATCTGATTGATAGAACTCCTCGCGGGTAAATATGTGCGAAGGGATCTCGAAATTATCGGCGCGTTGCAGCACATAGGCCTGAGGGTTATTGGTAAGTATCAGTACTACTTCGGCTTCGGAATTACGTTTAAAATGCTCCATTATTTTTTGGGCATTTGATCCCGAACCGGAAGCAAAAATAGCGATCCTTTTTTTCATTGATATTATCGTTTCGGCGGCAATAAGGCTTTTATAAACTGGCCGCTTTAATTCTTTTTACCCTGGCGTTTCTTATTAAACTGTTCAAAATGCCGTTAACACGACTCAAATATAAAATTTTGATACTGTTAAACAACACACTATTGCGATTTTACCCTCACAAAGCCCCACTGATAAACTACCCGTTTTTGAGTGGGAGACCAATACGTCTCCAGATCACCTGTTTGTAATACCAATGAGTACTGTCCTAAGTTAACGATTTTGGCTGTTTGAAAAGGCTTGGAATGTGTTGTCGTATCGGTCCGGGCTATCGTATCCTTGCAAGTCATATTCACATTCAGGAAAAGTTTATCCTGAGAAAGTGCCCAGGTTCCTTTTGTCTCTTGTGTCAGGCAATCAAAATTGGTATAGCTGCAAGTGTTATCCGAATTAAACTTAAATATTTGGGTAACGAGGCATGCGGTATCCAATGTCAACTGGCTTGTCTGGGTCGATCCTGTGTAAGTGGTAACCGTTGCCGATGACAACTGCCACTGGTTTTGCGCAATTATTGTTGCAATATAATCCTGGTTGCTTTTCTTACAAGAATTTATTAGTAAACCAACCGCCGCAACAACAAATAGGAGTAATAACCGGATCTTGAATTTCATTTTATAACAGTAAGCAAAAGTAATAAATGTATGCCACACTGGCGTTACAGTGCGTATATAACTGTAAAATTTGCTATTTAGTTTATTGTTGGTTGATTGAGTTAGATTAAGTTGATTAAGTTATTTGATCAATTTACCTTAGTCAACTCAATCAACTTAGTCAACCATTTAACTATGTACATTCCCTTTGAAAAACTAAAATCCGAATTCAAATGCGTTCTTCTCAAACTCAATTTTGATGAAGAGCATGCGGATAAAAGCGCAACCATTTTTGCCGAGAATAGCCGGGATGGCGTTTACACGCATGGGCTCAACCGTTTCCCGACTTTTGTTGAATATGTAAAGAATGGCCTTATCATCCCGAATGCCAGGCCTATCAGAACCGGTGGCTTTGATGCGATTGAACAATGGGACGGCCGCATGGGTATAGGCCCGCTGAATGCTACTTTTTGCATGAGCAGAGCGATTAGCCTTGCTCATGAAAACAGTATCGGCTGTGTCTCCATCAAAAACACCAATCACTGGATGCGAGGTGGAAGTTATGGATGGCAGGCGGCGGAGGCTGGGTTGATAGGCATATGCTTTACCAATACCATAGCTAATATGCCACCTTGGGGAGGTATTGACCCTCGATTGGGAAATAACCCACTTGTAATTGCAGTGCCACGAAAGGACGGGCATATCGTGTTGGATATGGCAATTTCTCAATATTCATTTGGCAAGCTGAACCTATACAAGTCAAGAAATGAGAAACTACCTTTGCCCGGCGGTTATGATAAAGACGGCAAACTAACCAATGATCCCGGGGAAATTATCGACTCTGTTCGGCCATTGCCAATTGGCTTCTGGAAAGGTTCAGGATTGTCTCTGATGCTCGACCTGTTGGCTACTATATTAAGTCAGGGGCGCTCTACCGGCGATGTTACACGCGGAGGATCAGAATCGGGTGTATCGCAGGTATTCATCTGCATCAAACCGGATAATGGACCGCAAACGGAAGCCATCATCAAAAACATCCTCGATTACACTAAAAGCAGTCGCACCGAAGGCGAAGGGGGCGAAATACTCTACCCGGGAGAGAACACTTTACGCACCCGCAAGAAAAGCCTTGAGGAAGGCATTTGGGTTGATGATAAAATATGGGAAAAAGTACAACAACTATAAACCCGTAAGATTGTTATCCTCCAAAACTATATCTTTAGGGCTTTTATGACCGATTTTCGATTTCTCACACTTCCCGACGGACGACGACTAAGCTATGTGGAGTTTGGAAAGAGCGACGGCTACCCGGTAATGTATTTCCATGGAACACCTTCATCCTGCCTGGAGCCGGCAATGATAGGTGAAGAACAGTTTTTGAAACATAATCTACGCATCATATCACCCAGTCGACCGGGCATGGGCCAGTCCGACAGGCATAATAACAGAACATTTTTCGACTGGGTAGATGACACTATTGCACTAGGCGATCATTTGGGGATTGATAAATTTGCGATCCTCGGTTACTCTGGTGGAGCACCTTATACACTAACCTGCGCTTTAGAAATACCGGAGCGATTATTATCTGCAGTGATCGTTTCAGGAGCCGGACAAATGAACCAGACTGAGGTAAAGAACAACCTTGATCTGAAGCACCGTATTTTTTGGAACGTAGCTGATAAATTTCCATTCCTATTGCCCATCGTGCTGAAAAAGATGAAGAAATATCGCGAAATGTCAGACGAAGATATTTTGATCCGATTTGAAAAAAATATGCCCAAAGCTGATTTTGATACCTTTAAACAAAATAACAGGGTAGTTTTATCAAAACAGGGAGTGGAAGAAACCTTTCGCGATATGAATGGCGTTGCGATGGATGTGAGGCTGCCGATCCGCCCATTAGGGTTTGAATTAGGTATGATCAGATTTCCGATTACGTTTTTTCATGGGAAAGAGGATAACACTGTCCCGGTACAGGTGGTTGAATGGATGGCGCCACGTATACCAAATGCCAAATTAATAACGTATCCGAATGACGGGCATGTTTCAGCTATTTGCGAGCATTTTGATGATATAGCGGAGGCATTGTTGAAGCAAGTGCTTGCATGATGGCAAGGTTGCATACCTAAGGCATGCTAATTTTTGCTTATTATTTTTCTACAAAGCGGTCGCACCTACGGTGCTAATTAACTGCTTTAAAAATACCCCATCGGGGTAAAAGCTTTGTAGTAATAAAACATTATTGGTAACACCGTGCCGTAGACCGGGACCTACCGGGGCTTATTCTATCATCCCCGCAAATTTCTCCCAAAAACCATCTTTAGGTAACTCGGCGACTATTTCGACAGGCTCCAATTTGATGGGGTGGATGAACTTCAGTCGCCTTGCGTGCAAACTGATACTATTTTTTAAACTTCCACGGGGGTAACCGTATTTATTGTCACCCACAATCGGGCATCCTAAAGTAGATAGCTGCACCCTGATCTGGTGCGGGCGGCCTGTAATAGGGTTCACTTCAATCAAATAATATCCGTCCAGCTCTCCCACTAATTTATAACTCAACTCTGAGCGCTGACTGCCCGGCACCTCCTGGTCATAAGCTTTGGTCACGTTCTTCTGCGGGTTTTTTAGCAACCAATGCACCAGCCTGCCTTCTGTCGGTTCAGGGCGTTTGCGTACCACAGCGTAATAAGTTTTTTGTATCTCACGGCGCTTGAACAGGTTGTTCATCCGGTCGAGTCCTTTGCTCGTTTTGGCGAACATGATCAGACCGCTTACCGGGCGGTCCAAACGATGAACTACACCCAGGAAAGCTCCGTTAGGTTTGTTATATTTTTTGGCGATATATTTTTTAACCTTTTCGTCGAGCGATTCATCCCCGGTCTCGTCTACCTGCACAATATCCCCGGCGCGTTTATTTACCGCGATCAAGTGGTTATCCTCGTAAATAATATCCTCGTCCGTGATCTCCTGGTTCACGTATTTGATATACACTTTGCCCATTGGTTGTAGGTGCTGATAATTAAAGGTTCAAATACAAAACAATTAAATATCAATTTTGATTTATCATCTGCACATCCACGCATCTGCACATTAATACTGTTCTTTCTCGTTTGGAAAATCCTCCGATTTCACATCTTCAATATAATGCTTTATCGCATCGTTCATTACGGTATAAAGATCAGCATATTGTCTCAAAAATCTTGGTTTAAAGCCTTTGTTCAGGCCCAGCATATCATGGATCACTAAAACCTGTCCATCACAATATTTGCCCGCGCCAATACCTATAATAGGTATACTCACACTTTCAGCAACTTCTTTTGCCAATTGGGCTGGTATTTTTTCGAGCACGATGCCAAAGCAACCCAACTCTTGCAATTTCAAAGCGTCTTCACGTAATTTTTGTGCCTCCTGCTCCTCCCTCGCCCTTACTGTGTAGGTTCCGAATTTATAGATCGATTGCGGTGTTAAACCCAAATGCCCCATCACCGGGATGCCAGCCGTAAGAATACGTGTTACTGATTCAGAAATCTCAACGCCACCTTCTATCTTCACACCATGCGCACCGGATTCCTTCATGATTCGGATAGCTGAATTAAGCGCCTCTTTAGAGTTGCCCTGGTATGAACCAAAAGGGAGATCGACAATAACTAATGCCCTTTTAGCGGCTCGAACAACTGACGAGGCATGGTAGATCATCTGGTCGAGTGTAATAGGCAATGTCGTTTCGTGGCCCGCCATTACATTCGACGCTGAATCTCCCACCAGGATAATGTCTGTTCCAGCGGCATCTACGATGGTTGCCATAGAAAAATCGTAGGCGGTAAGCATAGATATGCGCTCACCGCGTTGCTTCATTTCCTGCAAGGTATTGGTAGTAACCCGTTTGATCTCTTTATTTACAGACATGGTCGTTTTTTTGGATGGGTAAAGGTAGGATTATTTCGGAATTCGGAATTTCGATTTCAGAATTATGACATTCACAAAGTCAGGTTTTTATACAATTTAAAAAATCCGAAATCCCACTTCCGAAATCCGAAATCAAATCTTATCTTTGCGCCGTGAATTTGGTAGTTGCCCATTGCACTTCTTACAACTGCTTTCACGGAGCTGAACCTCAGTCTAACCGGCGTTTTAACTATTCATTTTTTTATTATTATGATCACTAACTTCACCAAGTTACCCGCAGTATTGTTACTGGCTGACGGAACTGTATTTTATGGCAAAGCTGCCGGAAAGATAGGCACCACCACCGGCGAAATATGTTTTAATACCGGGATGACCGGCTACCAGGAGATTTTTACCGACCCTTCTTATTTCGGTCAGATCATGGTAACCACCAATGCGCATATCGGTAATTACGGTATCGCAAAAAATGAGGTTGAGTCTGACCGTATCCAGATAGCCGGACTGGTTTGCAAAAACTACAACATCTATTATACCCGCAAGCAAGCTGACGAATCAATCCAGGATTACTTTCAGGAACAAAATATTGTATCGATCTCTGATATCGACACCCGCCAGTTGGTGCGTCATATCCGTGATAAAGGCGCGATGAATGCTATCATCTCTTCTGAAATTCTGGATATTGAAGAATTGAAAGCGAAACTGGCTGAAGTACCGTCAATGGACGGTTTGGAACTTTCATCTCAGGTTTCGACTACCGAGACTTACACTTTTGGTGAAGAAGATGCAAAATACCGCGTAGCTGTTTTGGATTTGGGTGTTAAGAAAAACATCCTTCGTAATTTTCACGACCGCGATGTATACGCTAAAGTATTCCCCGCAAAGACCAGCTTCGAGGAAATGGAAAAAGATTTTGCACCTAATGGTTACTTCGTTTCTAACGGCCCCGGCGACCCGTCTGCTATGCCTTACGCCGTTGAAACTGTAAAGGATATATTGAAATCTGACAAACCGATGTTCGGTATATGCCTTGGTCACCAGTTACTGGCATTGGCAAATGACATCCCGACACAAAAAATGTTTAACGGTCACCGCGGTTTGAACCACCCGGTAAAAAATATCATCATCGATCATTGCGAGGTAACGTCACAAAACCACGGTTTTGGTGTAGTACCTGATGCGGTTCGTGCATCTGATAAAGTAGAGATCACCCACGTGAACCTTAACGACCAGTCAATTGAAGGTATCCGCGTAAAAGGCAAAAAAGCATTCTCGGTACAATATCACCCTGAATCTTCACCAGGCCCGCACGACTCAAGGTATTTGTTTGATGATTTCATCAAGTTGATGCAATAAGAAACAAACTTGAAGGCGGGAAAATTCTTCCCGCCTTTTTTATTTTTATAGATTTGGCCATCCTCTGATTAATTCGAATATAGTTTATGAAGATCGCCTTAGCCTCCCCTCCGTTTCCAAAATCAATAGAAGACGGCCTGCAATGGGTCGATAAAATGATAAAAGAGGCCGCGGCGCAAAAAGCGGAGATCATTTGCTTTCCTGAATCTTATATCCCTGGTTTGCGTGGCGTCGGTTTCGAGGTGGAAGTGCATTCCCCTGCCAAACTGGAAACCGCGCTAAAAAGTGTTTGCGGGATGGCAAAAGAAAATGCAATTGCAGTGATTATTCCTATGGACTGGGATCATCCTGATGGCATATTAAATGTGGCCTGGGTGATATCTGCAACCGGAGAAGTTCTTGGCCGTCAAACCAAAAACCAATTAGCGCCACCGACGGAAGATGAACTGTTTATCCCGGGCAACGAGAAAAGTATATTTGAAGTTAACGGAGTAACATTCGGAATTACTATTTGTCATGAAGGCTTCCGTTATCCCGAATCAGTGAGATGGTCGGCCAGAAGAGACGCTAAAATTGTGTTTCATCCCCATTGCACGGGCAACGATATGCATGGCGATAAGCTATATGAATGGGGTAATAAAAATAACCCGTACTACGAAAAGGCCATTATGATGCGGGCTATGGAAAACACCATTTATTACGCTGCATGCAACTATACTATGAAATTTCCAGAATCAGCTACCTGCGTGATCGATCCCGATGGCAATTGCATTTCGCACCAGCCTTATTCGGAGGTTGGCGTTTTGGTTGTAGATATAGATACTGAAAAGGCAACCGGGCTTTTGGCAAAGAGATTTAACGCGGGCTTGTACTCGGATTACTGATAGTTGCTATTGCTTTATATAATAATCAGGTATTTTAAGCACGGGTTTTTCTACATCCCATATTATGCTTGATACTTTCCAGCCATTTTGGGTTTTTATTAGTTGAAAACTGTTTACTCCTCTTTCGGCAACCGTATCCATAGTGTTCAAATATGTTTTGTAAGTACTAATGCGATGAGCCACCCGGCCAAATTGCTCTGTCCGGCCAAAAATTTCTTCCTCGTAAAACATACCAATATGATTGCCTTCTATAAATTGCTTATACAACGGATCGATGAACTGACCGATACTTGTTACCTGGGCAGTATCTGACCGATAATTGATCAATTGTGCCTCGGGAATAAAATAATTTTTGATATCGTTATAACGTGGTTTTTCCCCTTTTTTAAAACTAATAGCCGCATAAGCCTCGTGCACGGCTTTAGTGATAGCACTATCATCTGGTACGGAATAAGCAGTTGTGGATGAATCAACACCTGTCTTGTCATGGTGAGAAGTGCAGGAGTACAAAATGGACAAACTTGCGATAAGAAAAATAAAGGTTTTCATATTTTCTACTTAATTGTTTTGTTAAGATAAATATAAAAGACAAACCCATCATTATTTTAGGGTAATAAATGCCCGGCAAAATTCACCGTTTCATCCAATACGTCTCCCTAATTCACCGACGATTTGCCGCTGTTCGCCTAATACTCCTCACGCTTTTTTGTGGGCGGGGACATATTTGTATCGCAAAACAAAAACAATATCATGAAAACTATTCTGCTTATCCAGCTTATCCACCTTGCCACTGAGACCCTACATCAACTCCATGCCGTGATCCATACATTGGGTCATTTAGTGAAATAATACTTGTTAGAGTCAAGAAGCAAGAGACAAGAATCAAGACAAAAAAACATTTACTCACAAATCTTCCTGACTCTTGACTCCTGACTCTTGGTTCTCAAACTTAATATCACGCAACAATCATTTAACACAGATTAACAGAACGCTTAATACACGTTCTGTTATTTTGCATAACATAACGCTATGAAGACATTAACACAATTTTCAAATTTCCTGTTGGAGCGATTGGAAACATTCACGCGCTCATTTGCTAACCTGCTGAGCTGATTTAGATAGCCCGGCTTATTTTCTCCGATCTCACCTGATCGGGACAGAACTTCCCTCCCCCTATGTTTTCAAATTCTTTCCTTATTTCAAATTAAAAAACGCAGAACGTAAAACGTCCAACGTACTACGTAAAAATCTTCACCGTAAAATTTGCGCTATTCACCGAAAATCTCATTGATATTCCATTTTTCTGTATCATTTTTACAGCATGGTAAATAAACCGATTATCACTGTAAAAAACCTGGTAAAAAAGTACGGCGATTTCACGGCTGTAAACGATATCAGCTTTGAAGTTTACGAAGGCGAAATATTCGGGCTGCTTGGCCCCAACGGCGCGGGGAAGACCACCACACTCGAGATCATTGAAACACTTCGTGAAAAAACTTCTGGCGAAATTTCAGTCGATGGTTTCTCTATAGACAAAGGTGCCGACGATATCAAAAAACGTATAGGCGTACAATTACAGGCAGCGGGCTATTATCCCAATCTAAATTTATCGGAGTTGATCGTGCTTTTCTCCGGACTATATGGTATCAATAAAACCCCTATGGAGATGCTCGAAAAAGTAGCATTAACCGAAAAAGCCAAAGCGAAATATAAAGACCTATCGGGCGGGCAAAAGCAGCGCTTTTCTATCGCTACTACACTAATCAACGATCCCCGCATTATATTCCTGGATGAGCCGACCACCGGCCTCGATCCACAGGCGCGCCGTAATTTATGGGACCTGATCCGCGAGATACGTGCTAACGGAACTACGGTGGTAATTACAACACACTATATGGATGAGGCCGAAGTACTGTGCGACCGTGTTGCCTTTATAGATGCTGGTCGCATAATCGGCATAGATACACCCGATAACTTTATTGATAAGCTGGTAGCAGGCGGCTTTGAGCGGCCTAAACAGGTAAAACTGGCTAACCTGGAAGACGTATTTATCAACCTCACCGGCAAGGAATGGCGGGAGGAGTAAGTTCGCAGTTGGCAGATTTCACCTACTCACCATTCACCATTCACCACTCACTAATGACTAATGACAAATAACCAAAAACCATACAGCAATACACGTGCAACGCTTGCCATAGCAAAGGCCAGTTTCAGGTCGATATTACGCAGCCCTTCGGCTGTGGTGTTTAGTTTGGTGTTTCCGTTAATATTTATTGTGGTGTTTGCCAATATTGGCGGCAGCGGCGTTACGGTTGATGTGGGTGTGGCGAAAACTTGTGATACAACCACCATTATTTACAAGGTACTTAAAAAGAATCAGATGCTGAATCTGATTAAAGATCAGTCGACTGATGAGATGAATAAAAATCTTTCAAAAGGTTCGATTGATGCTATATTGGATATAAAAAAACATGGCAATGGCTGGGTTATATATCCGCCACTGTCGGCGCTACCCAAAAGCGCTCCCATGAATCAGCCTGCGTATACTATTAATGTTCAATATACCAAAGCATCGTCTAAAGGGGCTATCCTAAAATCTGCGTTAAATAATATCCTTTACCAAATGAATGCAATGATGAAAGAACAACCCCAATTAGCTGAAGTAAAAGAAACCACCATACAAGGCCGTGAATATCGTTATATCGACTTCATCCTACCCGGTATGCTGGGCTTTTCATTACTCAGCAGCGGGGTATTTGGTACAGCATTCGTGTTCCTGAGCCTGCGTTTAACATTGGTTATCAAACGCTTCTTTGCAACACCTGTAAAACGTTACAGTATAGTTTTAGGTGAGGCATTGGCACGTATCGTTTTTGCATTGTTGGGTGCGTTATTCATTATTGCCATCGGTCATTATGCCTTTAACTTTACATTGATACATGGTTTCACAACGGTGGTCAATATGCTTATCTTATCTGCCATTGGCCTTATCATTTTCATGGGGTTTGGCTTTATTATATCCGGTGTAGCAAAAAACGAAAGCTCAGTGCCGCCATTTTCTAATATCATTACTTTGCCGCAATTTTTGCTTTCAGGTACGTTTTTTTCTACTGCGGCATTTCCCAATTGGCTGCAGCACATCAGCAGGGTATTGCCATTAACCCACCTTAATGAGGCTATGCGTAAAGTGGCTTTTGAGGGTGCATCTTTAGGAGATGTGTCTCACCAACTGCTCATATTGAGTGCATGGTTTGTGGGCATTTATGTAGTTGCGGTGAAAACTTTTAAATGGGAGTAGTTTTTTCGTTGCACGTTTTTACGTTATACGTATGAACCTATATTAAAAACGCACAACGTAAAACGTCAAACGTACAACCCTTCCGTGTTATCAAATCGTTAATTCCCTATAATCCTGCAATTTTATTTGAGCTAAACTTAATATCATTTGTATATTTGGAAAATACAATACATTTAGTGTACTTTTGACACTAACTAAATTTCAATTCCTAAAAAAATCAATTTAAGATGAGCTTAATTATTGACGTTCACGCCCGCCAGATACTTGACTCGCGTGGTAACCCTACTATCGAAGTAGATGTTTTAACCGAAAACGGTGCTTTGGGCCGTGCTGCTGTACCTTCCGGCGCGTCAACCGGTGCGCATGAAGCTGTTGAACTTCGTGATAACGACAAATCAAAATATATGGGCAAAGGCGTTTTACAAGCCGTTGCTAACGTAAACGATATTATTGCCAAAGAACTGCAAGGTGTTGACGTTTTCGAACAAAACGCGATCGACGCTTTGATGATCGAACTTGATGGTACCGAAAACAAAGGTAAATTGGGTGCTAACGCTATCCTCGGCGTTTCATTAGCTGTTGCTAAAGCTGCTGCGCAGGAAAGCCGTCAACCGCTTTACCGTTACATCGGTGGTGTGAATGCCAATACTCTTCCTATCCCGATGATGAACATCATCAACGGCGGTTCACACTCTGATGCGCCTATTGCGTTCCAGGAATTTATGATCATGCCGGTTGGCGCGCCTTCATTCTCTGAAGCATTACGCTGGGGCGCTGAAGTGTTCCACAACCTGAAAAAGATATTACACGACCGCGGTCTTTCAACCGCAGTAGGCGACGAAGGTGGTTTTGCACCAACTTTCGACGGCACAGAAGACGCTGCTGAAACTATCCTGAAAGCCATTGAGAAAGCCGGCTACAAAGCAGGCGAACAAATTTGCCTGGCGCTTGACTGTGCTGCTTCTGAATTTTATGTAAACGGCAAATACGACTATACCAAGTTTGAAGGCGATAAAGGTGCCGTTCGCACCAGCGCTCAGCAAGCTGACTACCTGGCCGAATTAGCCGCAAAATATCCGATCATCTCTATTGAAGATGGTATGGCTGAAGATGATTGGGATGGCTGGAAATTGCTGACCGACAAAATTGGCGATAAGATCCAATTAGTAGGTGACGACCTGTTTGTAACCAACGTAAAACGTCTGCAAAGAGGTATTGACGAAAATATCGGCAACTCTATCCTGGTAAAAGTAAACCAGATCGGTTCGTTAACCGAAACTATCAACGCGGTTTCATTGGCACAAACCAATGGTTACACCTCAGTAATGAGCCACCGCTCAGGCGAAACGGAAGATGCTACCATTGCTGACTTAGCTGTAGCCCTTAACTGCGGGCAGATCAAAACCGGCTCTGCTTCACGTTCAGACAGGATTGCTAAATACAACCAATTGCTGCGTATTGAAGAAGAACTGGGCGACAGCGCGAAGTTTATCGGTAAGAACTTTAAATACGCTAAGAAATAAGGTTAAAGGCTAAAGCTGAAAGGTTAAAGCTTTTTATAAATTATTAAAGCCTCGGGAGACCGGGGCTTTTTTTGTGTTAAAGTTCCCCTCCTGGGAGGGGGTGCGAAAGACTGTGCTGCTGCAGGGGTGGGTTTCTTCGCCATGCTATAGAACACACCCCTACCCCTCTCAAGAGGGGAATTTCATTCCGTCCGTTCGTTTTTTAGGTTGATGTATTTGGACGGGAATGGACAGAGTAATTTTTCTTTCTCAGTATTATTATATCCCATGGCGCTCCAACAATTTTAGTTTGTGCCCATGAATTATACAGAGAAGATATAAACAATAGTTTTTGCCTCGTGAATTTAATTATGTCAGCATTTACATTTCCATCTGGATATTTAAAATCAGGATACAAAAACAGTGTACGATATGCTTCGTCCAATTTTGACCAGGCAGCCGAATGCGCCTTGATTGAGCCATTACGGTAGAGTGAGATTCCTGGCACAGCAGTGTACGTTTTAGGATCACCGTTCCAATTAAATTCAAAGACATCTCTTTTTAAAAAATCTTCCTGTGGTTCTCTGAATTCATTAATTATATTTCCATAATTACCGGTGCTGGCATCAAGGCCGCAATTGGAAAAATGTATAAATTCGGGTACGCCGTTAGGATTTATACACGCAAAATGAAATCCAGAGGCCTCTTTTTCTAAAAATGGCTTATACATTTTTCTATTTAATTCACTACGCAGGTCATCAACAAAGGATTTAAGCGTTGTATGATGATTACGCTTTGTAATAAAATTCGGCAGCCAATTCGATAGATATTTTTGCACGTTGTTTTCGAATAATGACGTGGCTCCCCAAAACGATACTGTTCCATTTAAATATTCTATTTTAAATAGTTTATGGCCTTTGAGATATTTTTTTTTCTTGTTAGTTTCCCCCCTGAATGTTAGTCTTGTATCAGCACAACAAATTATAAATACATCATCTAAATTTGGCTGTAGATGAATTTCATTGCTTATTAGTGTCACGGTTTCGATGGTTTGATTTATAATATTCCCTTCTATAGCCAGTCACTTCCCAGACAATCATTGAGCCGGCATCTTCGATATTTGTAACATAACGTGCATCAATGCTTCTTACAAACTTATCCAAAGGAATTTGTGTGTAATTGCCATTCTTATCAAAATAAATAGTTGAACCAATTTCAAGCTTAGGCTCGGGTTCGTTCATATGTAGTAGAATGAAGCTACTAGGGCTGAGATCAAATACTTTTTCCATCTTATTATAACTATTAGTTTTATTGATTTTATTATTTTTAGTATAAATAGCTTTTTAACTATAAATAAAAGTAATAATGTATATCCTTATTTCCAAATAAAATCAGAAATATTCTAACCCCTCCACTCCAAACCCAACAACCCCGCTCTAAGCGTAAAGGCTACTCGTGACTTTTATTTAGGCACGAGTACCCCGGCTCTGCAATCCATCGATGCATACTCGCGATTAATCTAAAGGCCAGAGTGGGCGACACTTGTGGTAGCGGGGGGATGTAGGAACTTCCTGACCAACGAGGTTTGGGGTTTAACGGTTCGAATAAAATCCATAACTTACAATTGTGAACAAATTAATACTTGTCGGGAATGGATTTGACTTAGCTCATGGATTAAAGACGAGCTATAATGATTTCATGCTTTGGTATATCAAAAAGTGCTATACGCAAGCATTTGATAAGGACTCCTACCAGGACATCCTAATTCAAATTGAAAAAAATTATCAATGCCGTGAAAGCTTAATTGATTTTGATGGTGTGATTAATTTTATTGAAGCATCATATAAGCAGGGATTTGCAACCCTTGGAATTAACGTACCTTTTAAAGGTAACGAATATTCAACGCAATTTCCTTTTTATACTACACCTAATTCTTTAATGAACGTTTTACTACAAAACTGTTCCTATACTTGTTGGGTTCAAATAGAAACGGAATTTTACGATTTATTGAAAGGAATACTTAAAGAGGATGTTACATACTCTGTCAAAGAAGAAAACTTGACGATCCTTAACCAATCGTTAAGGTTTCTTATTGATAAATTTCAGGAGTATTTAACCCAACTTCCTACTGCAGATTATGACGATAGATATAGTGAAATATTTAGTTCGCCCTTAAAGAAGTTTGACATCCTTTTACCATGGAGTGAAGGTCCACAATGGCGTTCCGAAGAACGATATAAGATCAATAGGACTTTTGTGTTAAATTTCAACTACACTCGAACAGCTTCACTTTATACGAAAGATATTCCTACGCTTTATAACAATGAGTTCATCGATATACATGGGCAACTTAATAATGATAGCAACCCAGTTATCTTTGGATTTGGCGACGAGCTCGATGAGGACTACTTGAAAATGGAACGCGAGCGTGCAAAAGGATATTTCGAACATATCAAGTCATTTTGGTATTTCCGAACTTCAAACTACGGGCATTTGATTCGTTTCATTGATAGCGAAGAATATATTATATATGTGCTTGGGCATAGCTGTGGTCTTTCCGACAGGACAATGCTACACATGATATTTGAACATCCAAACTGCAAGTCGATCAAAATCTTCTATCATGGGGATGAAACGTCTAATAACTATATAGAAATAACTTACGAGATAGCTCGTCATTTCAATGATAAAGCGTTGATGCGACGACGAATAATCCCCTTAGATCGTTCAATGCGAATGCCTCAATTTAATGACAGTACCTAGTAACCTTTATACCTCCTACGCCTTCCCCCCTCCTGGCGCAAGTATGAGGAGCGGGACCGGCGGGTAAACGCTACTTGTGCCTAATTTAGTACCTCAATGTTGTTTTGGACTATTGATTTTTTGCTGTATTTTGATGCGGCATGAGCAGAAAATATAAATTCAGAGATTTATGGAGCTGCAAGGACTTATTGATATCTTATTGGTTGATCCTTTGGTAGTTTGAAGCTTATTGGTCCGAAAGAAAGGCACAAGTACCCCAGCCCGCTTTTCCGGCCCGGATACTTGCGCCAGGGTTGGGGACGAATTAAAACTATAATATATAGTGCTGAGCTGATTCAAGTCTTCTTCATAGGTATTGATGCCACTACTGCTTTATAGCCAAATTAAACTTCCCATTGGTAATAGTTTTGATTACCGGGTTGGCCGTAAGAACAGATGATTCACGAACCACTGTGCCGCTGAAGGTTCCCTTTATATTTGAACTACTTATAGAGGTAACTGTTACCACCCCGTCAAAAGAAGCGCCGCCGCTGATGTCATAGGTATAATAATAATTATCGGCGGTATTGCCCGGCCCCACTCCGTACAATATTTCCGAGCCTTTTGGCCCACCGTAAACACTGGTATAAGCTCCGGTATCAATGCTGTTGCCGTTGCTACCGAGTATAAGGATCATCTTATTTGCATTGTCAGCATTTGTTCCTGAAAAATATAATGAGTTTGGACCATTATAACGTATGGTATCAAGAGAACTAAAACTTTCAGGCACACCATCAATAGTTGCTGAAATGGTATCTGCAAAAGGCGGCTTAACAGGATCGACTTTAGCTTTGCTGATACACGAGGCAAAAACAATGGCGATAAAAGCGGAGAATAGCAGTAATTTCTTCATTTAGGTTGTTTTTTCACAGGTGAAAATAAGGATTTTAATGCTGTAATACGGAAACTAAAGAAATAGGTTTACTCCTCCTGGCACCCCTCCTGGCAAGTATGAGGAGCGGGGCCAGCGGGTAAAAGCTACTTGTGCCTAATTTAGTACCTCAATGTTGTTTTGGACTATTGATTTTTGCTGTATTTTGATGCGGCATGAGCAGAAAATATAAATTCAGAGATTTATGGAGCTGCAAGGACTTATTGATATCTTATTGGTTGATCCTTTGGTAGTTTGAAGCTTATTGGTCCGAAAGAAAGACACAAGTACCCCAGCCCGCTTTTCCGGCCCGGATACTTGCGCCAGGGTTGGGATTATGTGCGATCCGGCTTTGTTTAAAGTTACTATTTGTTAATGGTGTGCCCTCCAAATGGCACAAGAATAGTCGTTATTATAAAGGGTGATAAAATGAGTATAGCCACAATTGCCATGCAAATCATAGCACCCGTATCATCACTAATGCTAAACTTTTTAGGTATCTCCGTGGTGATCCTTTGGTATCTATTTTTTGTATTGTATATGTAATCATAAAGCTTCATTACAGCCAAAGCACAAATTAAATAGACAAACCAAGGGATGTGAAATTGCAGAGATTTGTTTTTTCCTAACTCAAAGCATTCATTAATTGAATATAACAAACCCATAGTCATCAATCCGATTGCATAGGTAGATCGTTGAATAGGCGTACTCCAGCTAAGCTTATCCTTGTTTTTATCAAACCAATAAGTCATGTAATAAAATAAAAAATCCAGTACTATCATAAGTGAACAAATATATAAGCTAAACTAACCTACTCCTTTTTATTGTAATTAATTATTCCATCTATGGCCATTGTGCCCAGGTTCCACCATCCTTGCGCGAGTATGACGCCCAGCCCTAAGCGCAAAGGCTACTCGCAACTTTTCTCCCCCATCACGCCTTCCACCTCTTCTTCATCTCATAATGCAACTGGTCATCTTCATCGTACCAATAGTCAATGTCGTAGCGGTAGGTTAGGTCGCCGCAGTAGATGGTTTCCAATTTTTTGTTGGGCGGTACGCCCGCGGTTTTAAAGGCTTCTGCAATGGTGGCTGCCCATAGGGGTAACTGCGTTGTATAAAACTCAACCTGCGCTTCTACCTGTTTCAGCTCAAAGCGGTATTTAAGTATGTTGTGTACTGCGCTGATGTCGCTTTCGCCTTTGTAGGTTACGGGTTTTGCAGCCAGCTTTTTTAACCTTTCAGTATTGCGGGCAAGGCTGAGCACATATTCGTAGTAGGTGCTGCATTCGTGGTAAATGTTTATTATTTCGTCCTGGGTTTCTTCGGTTTCGTTGGTTTCGTGGTTCATGGTTGTTTGGTCATTAGTTATTAGTCATTGGTTCATTAGTTCGCTTGGTGTAATAGGTTGATTAGGTTATGCTGATCACTATCGCAGTTAATAACTCAATCAACCTAATCAACCCTCCTTTGTCCGTCCGTTTTTTAGATTGATGTATTTGGACGGGAATGGACGGGGTAATTGAAAATTAAGTTAAGGAAGTCCCCTCTTTTTTGCTTGCAAAAGAGAGGGTGGTCGAGCGAGCAATGACCGGGTGAGTAGACTGTGCGAGCTGCATTAGTGCGAACTAAAACCTACACCGCCAGCTCATAATACACATCGCAGTCGTCATACCAAAAGTTGAGCTTGGTGACCCCGTCTAAAGCAACTGGTATTTTTTTACCTTTTGGGAAACCTATAGACGTAAGCAGGCCGACAATTTCGTCAATCAGACAAAGTGCCTCGCTGTCTGCATACCTTATTTTATCCCACAAATTGCTTAGTCCTTGTTGGTAGTCAGCTACTTGTTGCAAGTGCATTATGTCAACTCCTCCGTTATAGGTAACAGGGTTGTTCTCTAATTCTTCCAATTCAATTGTACCAGTGTAGTAGTAATGCTGGCATTGATAATAATCCAATAACATTTTTTTTAAGTCTTTCTCCATGATGTTTAAGGTTTAATTTGTTTTTAACAAATCGCCCAGGTCGTAGCCTTGCTGGCGTTGGTCGGTATTAGCTGTGTTTTCTAACAGGTGCGACACGGTGAATACGCTGCCCTTTAAGTGTGCTTGCAGGTGCCGGGCTTTGGCTTTCCATTTGTCGTACGCACCCAGATCAGGGTACAGGATTACCGTACGGCCTTGCAGCGGTTTACATATTTCGGTATTCAGGTTGTTGATGCTGCCCGCCGCCAGCCAAATAAAACTGTCGTTATGCCCGCTGGCCATAATGGCAGTCTTTTCGCTTTCTACTATGGCTACCTCTTTATCCGGGTATTGCTTCAGCAGGTGCTCGCCGAATAAACATTGTCGTAATTTGAAGTCAGAGGTTTTTTTGAAGTCAGAGGACGGAGGTCGGATGTCAGAGGACTGACTTCCGCTTTCCGACCTCCGACCTCCGTCTTCCGACTTCAACAAAGTATGCACCCACGTAATATGGCTAAACGGTTTCTTAACCCGCTTGCCGGTAGCGGTGTCGTATAACATTACTTTGCCGGTACGTACAAAGCCTTCGGTGTCTATCTGCCAAAAAATGGTTGCGCCTTTCCAGTGCCGGGCTGTGCCTATGCGGTAACGGCAAATGAGCTGGTAAACCACATCAAAATCAAATGTATTGAGCAGGTATTGCACAAAGTTGTTGCGTTCGTATTTAACCAGCGTGGCATTTACTATTTCGGGGTGGATGTAGGTTTGCGGTTGGGTTTGCGCATGGCGCGGGGCGGTTTGCGATTGGGCATGGCGCGGGGCGGTTGGTGTCTTTTTTTTGCGTTTAAATGCATGGTAGTCCGTTACGCCTTGCGCCCGGCGCCAACCACCCTCCGCCTCAAAATACTGACCGGGTTTATAATGGTAGCCGCAGTTGTTTTCCCTGCCGCACCTGCCAACATGATCAGCAAGGTGATCGCCTGTTTCGGTATCAATGTAGCGCACAAAGGTTTTACCACGATCATTACACTGCGGGCAATGGTAACGGGATGATGGGGTTGTGTAGGGTTCTAGTTGGTATTTCATTGGGGGGCTATTAAAGAATGTCATTGCTGTAAAGGTTAGATAATTCGGTAACAGAATTAGCTTTAAAGAATAAAGCTAAAGCGTTATGCGAAACATCAACAATGATCTTACCTTAAAGCGGAATTATCTGAATAAGTACCGTTTTTTGATAAACGAGTACGAACTGGTAAAACGAGGCGAACACAGTCAATTTAAGTTTGCCAAAGACTTTTATGCAGCTCATGATACCGACCCAAGGGCTTTTTTGAAGTATTATAACCGTTTCAAACAGTCAGGGAATGAGCTGGACCTGCTACCAGCCAAACGTGGTCCGAAGTATAACACACGCCGCCCGGCCCCTGAAGATGAGCAACAAGTGCTCGAACTGCGTTTGCGTGGCTGCAATAAGTTTGAGATAGCTGATCAGCTTAAACGAAAAGCTAATAACTTTACTCCATCACCTTCCGGTGTATACAACATTCTGAAGCGGTATCAGAAGAACAGGTTACAACCCGCTGATAAAGAAGTCAAACGGAAGATTATCAAAGAACGTATGGGACAGTTAGGCCATATTGATTGCCATCACTTGAGTAAGAGTGTGATCCGGGGGCAAAGCAGAAAGCTTTATCTGCTATGTGTAATCGACGATTACTCACGCCTGGCATGGGCACAGGTGATGGAAGACATCACTGCATTAACCACCATGTTCACAGCTATGCATTGCATGCAGGCACTTAAAAGAGAATTCGGTATCCAGTTCGAGGAAATCATCGCTGACAATGGGCCAGAGTTTGGTACTGCTGTTAGTCAGAACAAAAGAGATCATCCTTTCGAGCGTATGCTGATGGAAACAGGTATCAAACGGCGCTATATGCAGCCTTACCGGCCACAGACTAACGGAAAGGTAGAACGTTTCTGGCGCACACTCAAGGAAGATCTGATCGAAGATACAGATTTTGACAGCTTTGAGGAACTTGAGGACGAACTTCTCAAATACCTGGTGTACTATAATTGGGAAAGACCGCATCAAGGAATCGCCGGCAAAAAACCTATAGATATGGTCTCCCTAAACAACAATAATAAATCCTGATTCTATTGTCGAATTACTAAACCCTTACAATTGCGAGGAACAAGATGGGTTAAGCGAAGGAGGCGACAAAGCAATCGCATGCTGTACAGGGCGGACATGCGTAGTTTGCGATTGCTTCTTCACCCCACATGCCGTTCATCGCAATGACATGACGGGGTAATTATTTTTTCTTCGCCTTAGCAGTTTTGGGCGCAGCCTCTTCTTCCGCTACTTCAGCTTTTGCAGGTGCTTTTGCTTTTTTAGCAGGCTTTGTTTCTTCAACTTCTGCTACCGGTTCTGGTTCTGCAACAGTTGCAGCTTCTTGACCCGGATCAGATTCGCTAAACAATGGCATATCCTTTATGATATGATACCACGAAACGATCTTCTTCATATCAGAGGCATATACCTTTTCCTCATCATGTCCAGGTGCTACCTCTCTGAAGAGACTACGTAACACTTTGCCATCTGCTTTGGCCTCCGGGACGCTTTTAGCCGCCTTCATGCGATTAAGTACATCGACCAAACGGATATCCTCATCATCGCCAAAAATGGTGATCTCATCCAATGCAGCGATCTTGGCAGTCGACAGGTTGGCCACCAGCTTTGTTTTATTAGCGTCCAGGCTTTCTAAAATAAAACCTGCCTTATTTTGAGCTAATGCTTTCCACAAACCCGGTTTGCCCGATACCGCTACTATTCCACGTAAATTCATTATGCAGTTATTTGTTGATTAAGATGATTGAGTTAAGTGGTTGGTCAAACTTAATCAACTACTTAACTCAATCAACCAAATACTATTCTTCGATTACTTCAACACTTAAAATCTTATCGCCCTGGCGAATGCTGTCAACCAAGTCAACATTCTCGATCACTTTACCAAAGCAAGTGTGATTTCTGTCGAGGTGAGCAGTATTATCGCGGCTGTGGCAGACAAAAAACTGGGAACCACCTGTGTTACGGCCAGCGTGAGCCATTGAAAGTACTCCACGGTCATGATATTGGTTATCGCCGGTCAGTTCACAATCAATGTGGTAACCCGGACCACCAGAACCTGCGCGGTAAGCTGTATCAGGATTTTTTGAGAAAGGGCACCCGCCTTGTATCACGAAATTAGGAATCACACGGTGAAAAGTTACACCATCGTAAAAACCTTCTTTAGCCAGTTTCTTGAAGTTTGCAACTGTGTTTGGAGCGTCTTTGTCGTAGAATTCTACGGTCATGTCGCCTTTTGCAGTCTTAATTATTGCTTTGCTCATCGCTACTTATTTTATTGGACTGCAAAGTTAGCAAAAAAGGGTAAAGCCAAAAGTTGAAAGGAGAAAGTGAGTTAAATAGCAATGTCATAAAACATCTGAACTGATATATCATGTTCCAAAATCTCTTCCATTCTATCCTTTATCAAGCCATGAATATCTTGCCATAGTTCTTTATCCTCTGTCCAAAATAAAGCGGGTACTTTTAAAATGTTTTGAAGCAGATCGCTAGGGTAGAAATCGCCTTCAGCAAAAAGATCCTCTTTTAATACATCCAGAGATAGCTGGATCAGATAAGGTAATCCTTTATTCTGGCCTATCATCAACCTTAAATCCTCTAGAGAAAATTGGTTCAATGGTATCTTACGAAGTTTTAAAACCTTATTTACAAGACTAGGATATTCTGTGGATGGCTCACCCATATCTCTATTCTCCAAGTTCTTCAATGATTTCTGACTCCAGTTATTTTCAAGCTTCATTTTGTGATAGTTCAGGTTTTAAAGGTATTATTTATCTCAACTGTTAAAAATAGTTAAGATAATATTTCATACCCCCTAAATCACAATACGTTCTGAAATATTTCGTTACTTTAGCGGGTATGATACGTGCTTTTCTGATTTCTATATTGTTATTGTTCATTGTCAATTTAAGTTTTGCGCAGGGTAATTTGACAGGGCGGGTGTATGAAAACAAAACCCGTATACCTATTGCCGGGGTAAGTATCCAAAATTTAAACTCCCATATTTTTACTATAAGCGACAAGAATGGCCTATTCTCTATACGTGCCCATGTTGGTGACCTGGTTACTTTTTCATCCTTCGCTTATGAAACCGATACACTATTTGTGAAGGACTTAAACTCGATTGAAATCTTAATGGACCTGAGGGGCACCACCCTTAAAGGAGTTACCATCAGGGACCAGCAAACCAGGCTTGGAAGCCTGACTGCCGCCCCAACCTTATCACCATTCGGGGGGCAAACCCTTGTATATGCCAAAGACGCTGACGGCAATTACAAAGGCGGTCTTTCTATGAATTTGTTTGATTCGCACTCCAATGCCAAAAAGAGACAAAAAGATATACAGCTAGGTAAAGACGAGGAAGTAACAAAAAAAATAAACAGAGAGTTCAGTCCTGAAAATTTAAAGGATTACGTTCCTTTAAAAGGACAGGAGATGACAAACTTCATTATTATGTATACGCCTACCATAGATACATTTACCAGCCCGGGATTTAGCTTTGCCTTTTACGTCGAGTCAAACTACAGGGAGTTCATGAAAATCCCGAAGGAAAGACGTGAGTCAAAAGATCTTACCGACCTGAACGCCAAACCAAGTGAGTAACGATTCCGTTAAAATCATAATAGCCTCAATAATTATTCGTTACTTTTGAGAATGAAGCACCTGCAAAAAGTTCTGTTAGTTTTTGCCTTACTTATTTCGCCTTTGCTTACAATGGCGGCTTCTATTCTTATACCTATGGATGAGGAGCAAAAAGATCACCTGAAATCATACGGAATAGCCTTCTGGACACTCAAAAATGGCGAAGAAGTAGATTGGCTGCTTAACTACCGTGGCGGCAGCTTTATGATGAAATATAATAAAGCTATTGAGGATGAGTGTAAAATACGCGGCGTGAGCTACACCGTATTAGTCGATGCCAAAGTAAGCGAGATCATAACCCAAATAAGCGATCCGTCAGTGAACATGGACCTCGTTAAGCTGGAAAAGGCTCCGAAAATCGCGGTCTACTCGCCGAAAAATAAACTTCCATGGGACGACGCTGTAACCCTTGTACTAAAATATGCAGAGATACCATACGAGGTTGTATATGACGAAGAGGTAGTCCGCGGAGACCTGCCTAAATATGATTGGCTGCACCTGCACCACGAGGATTTTACCGGGCAATACAGCAAGTTCTATGGTTCATTTCGTTATGCGCAATGGTATAATGATGATGTGAAGATACAGGAAGCCATGGCTCATAAATTAGGTTTTAAAAAGGTATCACAAATGAAACTTTCGGTGGCGGAGCACATTCGGGATTTTTGTTCAGGCGGCGGCTTTCTTTTTGCCATGTGCTCCGGTACAGATACATTTGATATCTCCCTTGCAGCAGCGAATACAGATATCTGCGAAAGCATGTTCGACGGTGATGCTGCCGACCCAGACGCACAATCCAAACTGGATTTTACACAAACTTTCGCTTTCCAGAATTTCACGCTCGATATGAACCCGATGTCGCACCAGTTTAGCAATATCGATGTAACAACCACCCGCCAGGTTGAGCGCGCAAGAGACTTTTTTACTTTATTTGACTTTTCCGCTAAATGGGATGTAGTACCCAGCATGCTTACCCAAAATCATGATAAAGTGATCAAAGGGTTTATGGGTTTGACCACTGCCTTTAATGAGAAATCACTCAAGCCAGGAGTTACCATTATGGGCGAGATGAAAACCGGTAACGAGGCCCGGTATGTTCATGGTGAATATGGCAAAGGGCAATGGACCTTCTACGGTGGTCACGACCCGGAAGATTATCAGCACGTAGTAGGCGACCCTCCCACAGATTTGAAACTTCATCCAAATTCACCTGGATACCGATTGATACTCAATAACGTGTTATTCCCAGCCGCACATAAGAAGAAGCAGAAAACCTGATTCGGTTTGCAGTTTGCACCGGACAATTGAAGCCGGGAGTCCAATAAAAAGTGTACACCGCTAACTTATAGATCATAAAAATTGCCAAGAGCAAACTGCCATTGCAAACTTAATTATAGAACGACCAGGATACTCCAATCTTCAATAAACTGCCTGGTCCCGGGTAACGGTTAACCATATAATACCCTTTACTGAATAGTCCCTTGTTGGCGTAATCATAAGCTATCATGATATTCGTGCGGATCAGAGTCGCCTTGAAGAACACTGAGGCTACTGGATAAGATGAAAAAGTTAGATTAGGGCTATTATTATAAAACTGCCCAAGCCCGACCGCATATGATGGCGCCACATAAGGCGTATTATAGCGTACATTGATGCCAAAATTACTGTTCAGCACACTAAACAACAGTTTGGAATAATATAAGCTACTATAGGTATAAACCGACGGTGTGCGTAAAGTATTTTGATAGTCGCTTTTTTGATACACTACATAATTATCAAAATGCCATCTGCGCCAGGCGATGTTCTTACCCACACTCAATTTTATCAGATTGATCGGGCTATGCAATTGTGTCGGGGTCGCGTCTATACCATTAGGCTCAGCCGTGAAATACAGGTAATCATTAATCATATAATACTCCGCTTTCAGGTCGAGCTTTAACAGGTCGTTAACATAATTGAATGACAGGTTAGTCGTTTTTTGATTGCCGAAACTGTTGTGGAATATATAGTGATTAGATATCCAATCGGTATAAACCAGCGGGGGTGAGCTGCTTTGTTGATAGGCCCCAAAAGTGATCCTCCCTGCTTTCTGTCCACCCGACAAGCTTAATTTTGCTTCATAAAGGAAGTTGCCAAAATCGCGCCCGGCTGCTATCTGCTGCAGATCAATATCAAGCAATATTTTATTGCTGAACCGGTAGCCTGCCTTTGCTTTTAAAGTGATATCCTGGAAGGAGTTATTCTGCACGCGTTGATTGACTACTTGTCGCGAAAAATTAGCATTTGTAATTGTATCGGTAACATATTGTTGATAGGTGTAATAATCATGAACCAAACCAAGGTCGACCTTAACTTCATTCTTCACAATACCGGTAGATTTTCCACGCAGGTAAAAGCTGTATGAAAATCCGTTCTGTAAATGAAAAACGGAGAGCGAGTCTCTTGAATAAGTTGAACTATAATAATAGTCGGGGAACACCCCATAGGTATCTGGCTCATTTTGCAGAAACTTATAGGTGTTTTTGTTATAATAAAAAGTGTAGGAAACCCGCTGTGTAGGTAATATTTTGGTTTTGTCCACACTTTTTATCGTCGTGTCAATTTTACCGATATAATAAAACTGTTTGATGTAGAAGCCATTGTTCCGGATATTATCACTTGAACTATATAATCTTACCGGCTGATTTTCAGCTGTGACATAATTAGTCGTTGCCGGCGCTGTAAAAATCGAGTCATTCCGTATCGAGCCATTCTCAGGAGCTTTCAGGTTATTAAAATTATAGCTAGCGAGCAGATTATAGCGCTTGCTTTTCGATTCATACCAGGAAAATATGGCACCTGTAAGATCGCCCCCAGCCTGTCGGGGGTAAAATCCATGTGACCCGATAAAATTCAGATTAAAGCCCACATTCAACTGGGGATTTATGTTTTGGGTATGCAACACTTTAAACATCTGTTCTTTTACGCCACTTGCAAAGAGCGATAAATTGGTATAAGGTACACGAGCTTTGTAATACTGTATATCCTGCGGCGTAAAAAGATAAGCGTCCAAAAAATGCTGCCCAACATCAAAGCCAATGGTTTTACTGGGCTCAAATAATAAGCTGCGTTCAGCAAGCCCCAGGTTACCCAACCCTATTTTAGGATTACGTGGCTGATAAAGCGGGCTGTAATTCTCAAAATTGACCAGTCCGGTATCTAGTGGGAAAACCTGTGTACTATCGCTCAACAGGCGCTCATTAGTTACCCTTATAAACCTGGAAGTAAAAATAACAGAGTCACGTTTTTTCTCTTCTTTTTGCCTTTCAGCATCTATCTGCGCATCACCGCTAAGTTGTTTACCGGGTTTGTTGGTAGCCGTATCCGTATTAAAATTATTTCTTCTGATGGTATTATTCGGATATCCGGGTATGTTTTGGGTTTGAGCCAGTGTCACACCTGCCGAAAAACACATCAGCATTACAAGAAGGATATATCGAAGTCGGTTATACATTAAAGGCCGGCAATCAGTTGTTTAAGTATTAATGTCATTTTGGGCTCTGCTTCATGTGCAACTGCCAGAATTTCTTCCAGTGATACCGGGTTAAGGGTTTCAGGAAATCCTTCATCCGTTAATACTGATATCGCAAAAACCGGCAGCCCCATATGGTTGGCTACAATCACCTCGGGTACCGTGCTCATGCCTACTGCATCACCACCAATTATCCGCAGATAACGGTATTCTGCCCTGGTTTCTAGGTTTGGTCCTGTCACAGCTACATAAACACCTTTATGGCAGGTAATATTGTTTTCTTTAGCAGTATTCAATGCTTTTTCAATCAGGTCACGTCGATACGGCTGGCTCATATCCGGAAAACGCGGGCCCAACTGTTCCTCATTTCTGCCTATTAACGGGTTGTGGGGTTGAAGATTAATATGGTCTTCAATCACCATCAGATCTCCTTTTTTGATATTTGGATTAAGCGAACCACTGGCATTTGATACAAACAGGGTTTTTATGCCCAGCATTTTCATTACCCTTACCGGGAAGGTGATCTGCTGCATGGTATAACCTTCATAATAGTGCAAACGGCCCTGCATGGCTACCACTTTTTTACCGGCCAGCGTACCAAATATCAGTTTGCCGGAATGAAATTCAAGTGTTGAGATCGGAAAATCGGGGATATTGGAGTACATCAGTTGTTTTTCAACTTCGATCTCGGTCACTAATCCGCCGAGGCCTGTACCCAGAATGATGCCCATTTCGGGTTCAAAATCGCCTATGCGACTTTTAATGTATAAGGTGGTTTGTTGTATGTTCTCTAACATATTGTGTAACTAACTGGTCGAATTGCTGCGCCTCATTGTTTAAGAATTGTATCCCTATCGGAATAACCAAAACCGGCAACGATTGTATGAACGGAAGCAGTTCGTGTTCAACTAAACGCTTTGCATCCTTTTCTGTTGTAAGAATCACTTTTTTTTGTGCAGTACAGGCAGCAAATTCATCGGCAAGTTTACTGATATTTTTTAAGCTAAAACGATGATGATCGGGATAATTGTGATGCGCTAGTTTTGAAGTGTACTTTTTGATATACTGTACCAAAGGCCTGGAATTTGCGATGCCTGTCAACAGGAATACCATCGTGTCGTTATCCAAAACTACATTTGATTTATTTCCACCCAAGTCCTGCAAAGGCAGGTAAACAATGGAAGTAAAAAATAAGGACTGATACGGCATCGGATCGATTCTTTGAATGATTTGATTTTGGACTTCAACACTCAATTGCTCCGGGCATTTACTTACCACAATAATATCCGCCCGCCAGCGTCCGCTGAATGGCTCTCGGAGATTGCCTGCGGGCAAAAGCAAATGCGGCTCATTAATACGATTATAATCAAACAACAAAACGCTCAGCCCAGGCTTTACTGCACGGTGCTGATAAGCATCGTCCATCAATACCAGGTTGTGGGTATGAGTAAGTTCTTTGATGCCCTCCACCCGCTTTTCGCATACCACAACAGTTATATCAGGAAATTTATGTTTAAACTGCAGTGGCTCATCTCCTACCTGTTCGGCAGTTGAGTCGGCTGTTACGGTTAAAAAGCCTTTTGTTTTGCGCCCATAACCGCGGCTTAAGGTCGCCAGTTTATAATGATCTTTCAGCAATCTTACCAGGTACTCCGTCATGGGTGATTTGCCTGCTCCTCCTACATCCAGATTACCTACTGAAATAACTGGTATCTTAAACTTACGGCTCTTCAGTATGCCGCCGTCATAACACCAGTTGCGGATAGCTACTACGAGGCCATACAACAATGAAAATGGGAATAAGAACCAGCGGAGTTTCATATAATCGGTAAAGATATAAAAAAGGCTCCGATAGGGATTTTGTGCACAGTTTTATAACTTAGTTTTTAAAACCATTTAAAGCTCCTCCCCTGGAATCAGGGGAGGCCGGGAGGGGTAAAAATCTGCACTTGGTCTAACTGTCCTAAAGTTTTACCCACTCTGTCTTCTCCGCTAGCTAGCGGATGGACATCTCTCCCCAAGTATAGGGAGAGAGTTAGTATTTATGTTTATTATAACTTGCTTAAATTTTATTCATCAACATGAAATACAAACTATTCATTCTTCTGTTAGCATTTACGTCTACCGCTTTCGCTCAAACCGACACCAAGCTTACTGCTCAATTACAAGACGCGGTAAAAGACTTCAATGGTCAGGTGGGCATCTACGTTAAAAATCTTAAGACGGGCAAAACAGCAGCTATCAATGCGGATACATTGTTCCCCACTGCCAGCATGATCAAAGTGAGCATACAATGCGGGGTGATGGATAAGATAGAAAAAGGGGAATTGGCCTATAATCAAAAACTGGTTTATCGGGATTCGTTGCTGTACCCCGGTGAGGATATCCTGGGTTCATTTAAAGACAAGGACACAATCCAGCTAAGTAAAGTTGTTTTGCTGATGATCACTATGAGCGATAATACTGCCAGCACCTGGCTGCAAAGGATCGTAACCGGAGAATACATCAACAACTGGCTGGATAAAAACGGCTTTAAAGTGTTACGTGTCAACTCAAGAGTAAAGGGCCGCGAGGCTATCCGTTCCAAATATGGATGGGGTGTTAGCTCACCGTATGAAATGTGCCGTTTGTTTACCATGATACGCAACGGCGAAGCAGTGAGCCCGGCAGCAAGCGAGCGCATGTACCGCGATCTGGTGCGTATCTATTGGGACGACAGGTCGTTATCGCAAATACCGCCTTATGTCCAGGCTGCCAGTAAGAGTGGTTCTGTAGATGAAGCTAAATCTGAAACTGTTTTGGTAAATGCCCCGCATGGTGATTACGTTTTCTCTGTGATGACCAATAATAATAAAGACCAGCGTTGGACGCCGGATAATGAAGCACATCAGCTTATTCGTAAGATATCAGCGCTGCTATGGCACTATTACGAACCTAAAAGCGACTGGAAGCCTGCCCCGGGAGTAGACAAGCTGATGCTGAATGAATGACATTTTTCTGACAACCTGTCACGGATTCCGTGTACTTCCCTGACGAAATATGAAGTGTTTTTGATGCCCTAAGGCCTTTTTTACTGCCAAAATGATATTGGCATAAGCCTTGTTGATAATGCATAGGTTTAATATTAGAAAAGGAAAAAATCAATCATATATGTCTAAAATAATTGGAATCGACTTAGGAACAACGAACTCTTGCGTTGCAGTAATGGAAGGTAATGAACCTGTAGTTATTGCCAACAGTGAGGGTAAACGTACTACGCCGTCAGTTGTGGCGTTTGTTGACAACGGCGAGCGTAAGGTAGGAGATCCTGCTAAGCGCCAGGCTATCACCAATCCTACAAAAACTATTTATTCTATAAAACGCTTCATGGGTAACCAGTTTAATGAGGTTACTAAAGAAGCGTCACGCGTACCTTATAAAGTGGTTAAAGGCGATAATAACACTCCGCGTGTTGAGATCGACGACCGCAAATATACCCCGCAGGAAATTTCAGCTATGATCCTTCAGAAAATGAAGAAAACCGCTGAAGATTTCTTAGGCACTGAAGTAAGCGAAGCAGTTATTACTGTACCAGCTTATTTTAACGATGCACAGCGTCAGGCTACTAAAGAAGCAGGTGAAATTGCAGGTTTAAAAGTTCGCCGTATCATCAACGAGCCTACCGCTGCTGCCCTTGCTTATGGTTTGGACAAAGCACACAAGGATATGAAGATCGTTGTGTTCGACTGCGGTGGTGGTACACATGATGTGTCAGTATTGGAGTTAGGCGATGGCGTGTTCGAAGTAAAATCAACCGATGGTGATACTCATCTTGGTGGTGACGACTTTGACCAGGTTATTATCGACTGGCTGGCCGACGAATTTAAAAACGACGAAGGTGTTGACCTGCGTAAAGACCCAATGGCTTTACAACGTTTAAAAGATGCTGCTGAAAAAGCTAAAATTGAGCTTTCAAGCACTTCTCAGAGCGAGATCAACCTGCCATATATTACTGCTGCTGACGGCATGCCTAAGCACCTGGTTAAAACTTTAACCCGTGCTAAATTTGAGCAACTGTCTGATAGTTTGATCAAACGTACTATCGAGCCTTGCCAAAAAGCTTTGAAAGCTGCAGGTTTAAGCACTTCGGATATTGATGAAGTAATCCTGGTAGGTGGTTCAACCCGTATCCCTGCTATCCAGGAAGCTGTACAGAAATTCTTTGGTAAAGCTCCTTCAAAAGGTGTAAACCCTGACGAAGTAGTCGCCATAGGTGCTGCTATCCAGGGTGGCGTGTTGACAGGTGAAGTAAAAGACGTGTTGCTGTTAGACGTTACCCCGCTTTCATTAGGTATCGAAACTATGGGTGGTGTAATGACTAAATTGATCGAAGCAAACACGACTATCCCGACCAAGAAATCTGAAGTGTTCTCTACAGCATCTGATAGCCAGCCATCTGTTGAGATCCACATCTTACAGGGCGAACGTCCGATGGCTGCTCAGAACAGAACATTAGGCCGCTTCCACCTTGACGGAATTCCACCAGCTCCACGTGGTGTGCCACAGATCGAAGTATCATTCGACATCGATGCTAACGGTATATTACATGTATCAGCTAAAGATAAAGCTACCGGTAAAGAACAAAAGATCCGTATCGAAGCTTCATCTGGCTTAACTGATGCTGAGATCAAAAAGATGAAGGACGAAGCTGAAGCAAATGCTGATGCTGACAAAAAGGCAAAAGAAGAAGTTGATAAACTCAACTCAGCCGATGCCCTGATCTTCACTACCGAAAAGCAATTGAAAGAGTATGGCGATAAGATATCGGCTGACAAAAAAGCTCCTATAGAAGAAGGGTTGAAAAAACTAAAAGAGGCTTATGCTTCTAAAGATCTCGACGCCATCGAAACTGCTCAAACCGAGTTGAACGCTGCATGGACCGCTGCATCTGAAGAGATGTACAAAGCTGCTGGTGATGCCGGTCAGGCTCAGCCAGGTGCTGGTGATGCTGGAGCTGCAAGCGGAAACGCTCAAGGTGCTGCTGGTGACCATGTAACCGATGTTGACTTCGAAGAAGTGAAATAATAAATCCATCATATAGACGAAAGCCCGTCCTGTAAAACACAGCGACGGGCTTTTTATTTGATTTCGAACTAATTAATGCCTGATTCCGCGCCCAAGGTAAGCAGACGAAGTATTGGATTTAAGTCGTCCGGGCTTGTTCGTCAGGCCAAATATTATGTCGTCAGCTTGTCGCTCAGAAATGCTATCGGAGTCATAAAATATACGAGTAGTACCAACTTCTGTGAGAACAGGGGTCGGGTCGTCACCTTTCGACTGCAAATACTTTGTGATCTGCAGATTTTTAATGCCTGTGGATTGAATTTCGCCGCTAACAACTTCAAGCGCTACGTAATCGACGCCGTACCCTACACCCTTAGATTGCGCAAAAACCGTAAACAAGTTACCTTTGCCTGAAATAAAGGTCGCTGATGTATCTGACCCGGCGTCTATACCTCCACTGATGAAATCCATCCTTACAGTAAAATTTTTATTATCCTGCTTACTGAACTTATAGAAGTAATCGTCAAAGGTTTGACCTGTTAAGTGTTCAGCCGAATTATCAAAAGCACATACGTTGGGTGTCATCGAGTAAATGCCAGTGATATCGGGCGGTGTAGTTCCTTCATTGATCACCGTGCCATACTGCTTTAGTTTAGCAAGTGTTGAAGATGAGACAATAGTGTTAACCTGTTGCGGTAGTACATCAGTTTTCTTTTTTGAACAGGAAACAAGGATGGAAGCAATGACCAGCAGACCGAGACAAGGTCTTTTAAATATTTTCATTTTGTGACAAGAATTAAGTTCCCGGAAGATATACAATTTTCGGGCCAGAACAAAATCCAGCGAGAACATTAGTATAATTCCCCATCAGGAAGAAAATACGATAGTTATGATCACAAACACAATCGAAGCAATTAATGTTACAATCATAATATCCAGAAATGATCTTATGGCTAACATGATTTAACGATTTCTTACTATAAATATCAGTTAAATACTATTGCAAAAATTTCAAACTATACCATCTTGCGGATATACTACACGAGTGTATAATTATGCTATACAAATGGGTTACGGATAATGGTTGGCGTAGAGAGGAGGCTCCTATGGAGCCGATTTTCTTTGTTTGATTCTCCTATAAACAGGAAGCTCCTACGGAGCTGGCATATGGGCGATTCAAAACTCCGTAGGAGTATCCTGTTTATAGAAACGATTAATAAAAAAGAACGGGCTCCATAGGAGCCTCCTAATAACCGATGGAAAAGCTATTCCATAAAATCAAACAAAAACCTTTCCTCAAATGGTATTTGAAACCTTTTCAACAATTCTACATACTCTTGCTTGAAGGATCTTTTCTGATGATGTTTCTCCTGGTTGAGAATATATTTTACTACCGCATCGATATGAGACTGCGAATAAGAGAAAACACCATAACCTTCCTGCTAATTAAATTTGCCCTTTTACCCAATTCTGATTATTGATAAACTCATTGCTCTCCACTTTTATTTCTTTTACAAAATCTGATATAAGAACTGTTGGCTTGAAACCTACAAATAAGTGCACATGATCCCGCATGCAATTAACAGCTAGCATCTTGGCTTTTCTGTTTTGAACAAGTCCGGTAATATACTTATGTAGTTCCTCTTTATGCTCTTCTGGGATGAGATTTTGCCGATGCTGAACAGCAAAGACAAATTGCAGATAGATTTGTGAAAAGGTGTTGGCCATATTTAAAGACTATTATAACAAAAAAACCCGCCTTTTGAGCGGGATTTTCAATATCTGTAAAAGAATATTATGACCAAAGGTTTGACGGATAAACCCCGTCTGCAACCAACTTGGAAATACTTGCCTGTACGATCGGTTTATCTTCTTTATAAGTAACACCAAACCATTTTGATGCGGTTGGGATCACTTTAAATGATGCCGTACCAGATTTGATCAGTTCGTCAGCAGCAAGCGGAATAAAGAATTCGGATTTCGGATTGTTCTCATTTGCCTCAACAAACCTTTTGAACATAGGCTCGCTTTGTTTGAAGATAGCAGGAGTGAAACCCCAGAAGTTCATCGATACACGGGTATCATTTGGCAATCCATGTTCGCCGGTTGCATCTTTATAGACAACGGTGCCATCTTCTTTAAAATATACCTCTGTACGCTCGTTGATCTCAACCATGTTACCGTTTTCATCAACTTTACATACGCCGCGTGATACTGAACCATAGTCAGATAAAGTTTTATCAATCTGGTAACCTACTAATGCAAATTTGTCGTCAGCTGCTTCAGTAGTCAGGAACTTAGCCATCTTTTCGAAAGCATCACGACCATAGTAGTCGTCAGCATTAATTACGCAAAAAGGCTCGTGAACCTGGTTGCGTGCTGCAAGTACTGCGTGCTGTGTGCCCCATGGTTTTGCCCTTTCAATCGTTTTATCAATACCAAAAGGCTTCAGGTCATAGCTTTGGAAAACATAATCAGTTTCCACACGGCCCTTTAATTTTGGCTCAAATATCTCTTTAAACTTATCGGCAAACTCCTCACGGATAATGAAGCTGATCTTACCAAATCCGGCATTGATCGCGTCATAAATAGAGTAATCAATAATTGTTTCACCATTGGGACCGAAGCCGTCAACTTGTTTCATGCTTCCATAGCGGCTGGCCATACCTGCGGCCAGTATTAATAGGGTGGGTTTCATAATTGTTTATTAGGTACTGTTTTGAGTGCTTTTTTGTTTAATTATATCTCAAAGGCCATTTATACTCAAATTGTTTTGGTAAAGTTTATATTCCAAAGATAATTTATAAATGTCAATCATACAATTATTTGACATTTATTTAATATATCTGAAATCCTGGCCATCCTTCACATTTAACAGTACCTCGTAAATCAGCCGGATTACATTATCCACGTCTTCTTTATGTATCATCTCGACCGTAGTATGCATATAACGCAATGGCAACGAGATCAATGCTGACGGAACACCGTCATTTGAATAAGCAAATGCATCAGTATCAGTGCCTGTAGATCGTGATGATGCCTGGCGCTGGAACGGAATATCAGCCTTCACAGCCGATTCAATCAGCAGCTTATTTACATTATTCTGAACAGCGGGAGCATAAGATACTACAGGACCTTTACCGCAAGCCAGATCGCCCTGGGTAATCTTGCTGATCATCGGTGTTTGGGTATCATGAGTAACATCGGTTACGATTGCCAGGTTAGGTTTGATATGATGAGCGATCATCTCAGCACCACGTAAGCCTATCTCCTCCTGTACCGCATTCACAATGTATAGTCCGAATGGTAGTTTCCTTTTGTTCTCCTTTAATAAGCGTGCTACTTCAGCTATCATAAAGCCACCTGCACGGTTATCCAATGCGCGACCAACATAGTAACGGTCATTCAATACCATGAACTCGTCCTCATAAGTGATCACACAACCCACGTGGATGCCCAGATTCTCAACCTCTTCTTTGGTAGTACAACCGCAGTCCAGGAAGATATTTTTTAATGTAGGCGCTTCTTCTTTTTCGCCCGAGCGGGTGTGAATAGCTGGCCAGCCGAATACCGCTTTTACAACGCCTTTATCAGTATGGATATTTACCCGTTTTGATGGTGCTATCTGGTGATCTGACCCACCATTACGGATCACGTATATCAATCCGTCGTTAGTAATGTAGTTTACAAACCAGCTGATTTCATCAGCATGTGCCTCGATCACCACTTTGTATTTGGCTTTTGGGTTGATAATACCTACGGCCGTACCATAGTTATCTACATAATGTTCATCGATGTAAGGCTTAATATAATCCAGCCATAATTTCTGACCCGATGCTTCAAATCCTGTTGGAGAAGGGTTATTGATATATTTCTCGAAAAAAGCCAGCGAGGTTTTATTTACCACCTCAACATGCTGCTTTTTTTCAGCTTTCTTTTTAGACATAAACTGATGATTTGGGACTGTTTTTTTAATCGATAATGGCAAATATAACAAAGCTTAAGACAATGGTGTATGTTAACAAATTTTAGCGGCATTATTGATTAATTGTTACTGCCTTAACATTGTGTTTATCTGCTCTCACTTACTTTGTCGCGAGTAATTTTTTTTCAAGATTAATTTAGTTGATTGAGGATCAGTCCGCTAGTTAGCGGACTGTTTTTTTATTTGCTTCTCCAGTATCTCGTAATCAAAACCATTTTTGGCAAATAACTTACCCGTATGCTCATAGTCGGCTTTCATATAAAAACCGATAGCCGATACCCGCGCATTGCACCATATTACCGTACCCCCTTCTGATTCAGCATACTCTTCAACGCGCTGTAGCAGTGCATTTCCGATACCCATTTTCTGATAGTCCGGTAATATTGCTAGCTTCCTGAATTGAAAAGATGTATCCGTTTGAAATAGAGAAATAACCCCGACAAGCTTATCATCCGTAAATGCTCCGAAGTGGATGCCTTCCTGGTCTTCGTCCAGCTCCATCTCATACAATTTTTGAGCAGGATACAATACTTCCTGCCGTAAACGCCAGGTCAGTTCGGGACGGATTTGTTCGATACTTATCATTTTCCTAAACGCTTGTTCCTGGTAGCAATGTCAACAATAAAGAAAAATAATAAGGATAGTCCAAGGCTCTCAATAAATATTGCATCATAATTAATCTGTCCATAGTTCAACTTCACGACCCCATTAATACAAGCAGCACATTTAACGACATATTTGGTACTGTCTATATAACAAATGATAACTGTTGAAAGGAAGAAAGAAATTACAGTTAATATGATTTTTAAGAGTCGTTTGCGTGCATCACTTTTAAGAAGTCTAAAAGATATTATGCTACAAAACACTCCAAACGACACCATGGAATACTCATTTGCAAAGAAAAGGAAATTCTTCCCTACGAAATGAATCCTACCACTCGTACTTAAGATATGCAATTTTATTACAAGTAACCGGTAATACCAAGCAAACCAGGCAGTAGATAAGGACGCAACAATAAAGATTAATAGAAGCAATAAGTATCTTTTCGTGGCTGTTCCTTTCATAAACCCGAAATCAAAGAGGAATGTTTCCGTGTTTTTTCCTCGGATTATTCACTACCTTATTCTCCAGCATCTTAAAAGCGTGGATTAATTTGATACGCGTTTCGGCCGGGTCGATTACTTCATCAATAAAACCTCGTTCGGCGGCACGGTATGGATTGGCGAATATGTCGGAGTACGTTTGCTCCATCTCCAGCCATTTGGCTTCTTTATCATGTGCAGCATTGATCTCGCGTTTAAAGATGATCTCCGCTGCTCCTTTGGCGCCCATCACTGCGATCTCGGCAGTCGGCCACGCATAGTTCATATCCGCTCCGATGTGTTTGGAGTTCATCACATCATAAGCACCGCCATAGGCCTTACGGGTAATCACAGTGATACGCGGCACGGTCGCTTCGCAGAAGGCAAACAGCAACTTAGCACCGTTGGTAATAATGGCATTCCACTCCTGGTCAGTACCAGGCAAAAAGCCGGGCACATCTTCAAATACCAGTAGCGGGATATTAAAGCAATCGCAAAAGCGCACAAACCTCGCTCCTTTGGTTGAGGAATGGATATCAAGCACTCCCGCCAGAAAAGCCGGTTGGTTAGCTACAATGCCTATGCTTCTGCCCGCCAAACGGGCAAAGCCAACTACTATGTTTTCTGCAAAACCTTTATGTACTTCCAAAAAGGAATCTGCATCGATTACCTGGCTGATCACATCCCGGATATCGTAAGGCTGTGAAGGGTTTTCAGGCATCAGGTCAGCCAATCCGGGGCGCGATTCATCTTTACCTTCATAAGCAATTGCCGGTGCCTTCTCCTCACAATTCTGCGGCATGTAGCTCAGCAACTTTTTGACATGCTGTATCGCGTCGATTTCATTAGTACACGCAAAATGAGTAACTCCTGATTTTGTTGCGTGTGTATCCGCTCCGCCTAATTCTTCGGAGGTCACCACTTCATGGGTTACCGTTTTCACCACATTCGGGCCTGTTACGAACATATACGAGGTGTTCTCCACCATCAATATAAAATCTGTAATAGCCGGTGAATACACTGCTCCGCCTGCACAAGGCCCCATAATGGCTGATATTTGCGGCACCACGCCCGAGGCCATGGTATTGCGATAAAATATATCGGCATAACCCCCCAACGACACCACGCCTTCCTGTATCCTCGCCCCGCCTGAATCATTCAATCCAACAACCGGCGCCCCATTCTTCATCGCGAGGTCCATTATTTTACAGATCTTCTCCGCATGAGTCTCTGAAAGGGACCCGCCAAAAACGGTAAAGTCCTGAGAAAACACATAAACCAATCTTCCACTGATTGTACCATAACCTGTCACAACGCCATCACCAGGATAGATCTCCTTTTCCATCCCAAAGTCGGTTGAGCGGTGGGTAACCAGCATCCCGATCTCCTGGAAAGAACCTTCATCCAGCAAAAAATGCAATCGTTCACGCGCCGTTAATTTTCCTTTTTTATGCTGACTTTCTATCCGCGCATGACCACCGCCTAACTGGGCCTGTTCGCGTTTATGTTGTAGTACTTTAAGTTTTTTGTTCACAATCCGGTTTATAATGCTACACGCTAAAAATAGTAATTAAATTGTAAGATTATCGTTTTATTAGCGTTTAGAAAGGCATATTCAAAGAAATTCATACTTTTGTGGCGATGAGGTCAAAGGGCTTTAAAATATTGGTGAGTGTAGTATTCCTCTTTATCTTCCTGGTAAAGATGAGCATTTCGCTTGCACCTTTATTTTCAAACATTGACTCCAAAACGGCTGCCGCTGTTATCATGCAACTGGAACAGGAAACAAAAGGAGACAAAGACGACCTGAGCAAAGACAGTCTTAAAGAGAAGAAAGTTTTTGACGATCATTTGTTGTTCTCATTTGAACAAGAGCACTATACCATAGAGCAAACCGTGCTCTACAAACTGGAAAAATCACTTTATATCCAGGCTTACCACCCTACTGTCCCCACCCCACCTCCTAACGCTTAAATGAATTCACGGTGCATTTCTGCGCCTAAAAAATTATTCATTTAAAGTTTAATCAAATTCATTTTCTATGCAATTAAAGCAAGATGGGGTTGCTATGGGCGGTCTTAATCTCAAAAAGTATTTTTTATCTAAAAATCTAAAAAAGGATATTCCTTCAAGTATTGTTGTATTCCTGGTAGCGTTGCCGCTTTGCCTCGGCATCGCGCTGGCATCCGGTGCTCCATTGTTTGCCGGTATATTAACAGGTATCATCGGCGGTATCGTCGTTGGTTCGCTGAGTGGTTCGCAATTAAGTGTGGCCGGTCCCGCTGCGGGGCTAACCGTTATCGTGCTAAATGCCATTACCGGGCTGGGATCATATGAGGTATTCTTACTCAGCGTGGTTCTGGCAGGTCTTATCCAGATAGCGCTTGGCATTATCAAGGCCGGAACGATTGCCAACTATTTTCCGTCAGCAGTGATAGAAGGCATGCTGGCGGCTATCGGCATTATCCTGATCATGAAACAGTTGCCTCACGCCGTAGGTTACGACGCTGATTTTGAAGGTGACGAAGGTTTCAGTCAGGCGGAAGATGGTAATACATTCTCAGGCGTTTTTGTGGCGCTGTCCCGTATTAACTACGGGGCAGTCACTATCAGTGCAGTATCCTTATTGCTGATGATCTACTGGCCAAAAGTGAAGAAGCTGGCTATTGTACCTGCACCCCTGTTGGTGGTGGTTGCAGGTATAGGCTTGAGTTTGTTGTTCGATGGCAGTTCCTTCGGACTAAGGGATAAACAACTGGTAAATCTTCCTGTTGTAGGCAGCGTAGGTGAATTCTTTGGCCTATTTAAAAGCCCTGACTTTTCATCTATAGGCAACAAACAGGTTTGGATAACAGCGGCCACCATAGCCATCGTAGCAAGCCTGGAAACCCTGCTATGCATTGAAGCCGCGGACAAGATCGACCCGATAAAGCGAATCACTCCCACTAATCGTGAACTGGTTGCACAAGGCACTGGTAACCTTATAAGCGGACTACTGGGCGGCTTACCACTAACGGCAGTGATCGTACGCTCATCGGCTAACATCAATGCAGGCGCACGAACCAAGATGAGCGCTATTCTTCATGGGGCGCTACTAATATTGTCGCTGCTGCTTATCCCTGCGCTTATCAATCATATTCCGCTGTCATGCCTGGCATCTATTCTTTTGATAACGGGATACAAACTGGCGCGGATAAGTTTGTTTAAACACATGTGGCATAAAGGACTCGATCAGTTCATACCATTTGTAGTCACTATTGTTGCGGTAGTATTCACAGACCTGCTGATTGGCGTGGGTATAGGTATGCTGGTGGGTATATTTTATATCCTCCGCACTAATTTACGTAACCCCTACTTCTACCATATTGACGAGAGCGGCGACAAAAAAGTGATCCGCATACGGCTTGCCGAAGAGGTTTCATTTTTAAATAAAGCAGCTATACAAATTACGCTCACCAATCTGCCAAAAGACTCCGAGGTAATAATAGACGGCGCACACTCCAGGTTCATTGATCCGGATGTGCTGGAGATCATTAACAATTTTAAAAACAACGCCTACACAAAAGGCATCACCGTAAAGCTCGAGCACATACAAAAAACGTATGATGTGCCACGCCTTAAAGAAGTAATTTATAACATAAATCATCAAGATCATGAAAACAGAGAATCAGAAAAACGATATAAAACCAATTCACACAGTAGAAAAGATGAGACCTACGTTAGCTGAAAGTTATAAGTCCCTATTATCAGGTAACCGCGAATGGGTAGATCAACGGGTCAAAGAAGACCCCGATTATTTTAAAAAGCTTTCGCAGGGACAAAGCCCGGAAGTATTGTGGATAGGCTGCTCTGATAGTCGCGTACCAGCTAACCAGATCACTGGTACCAAACCAGGCGAGGTGTTTGTTCACCGTAACATTGCCAACGTTTGCGCTCATTCCGATATGAATATGCTCAGCGTACTCGATTATGCTGTTAACGTGTTAAAGGTAAAACATGTGATCGTAGCCGGTCATTATGGTTGTGGCGGCGTGGCAGCGGCATTGAGCAATAAACAATTCGGGTTGATAGACAACTGGCTGCGCCATATCAAGGATGTTTACCGGCTTTACAGCCACGAACTCGACCGCATCAGTGATACCCAGCTCAAGGTGAACCGCCTTGTTGAACTCAATGTGATAGAGCAGGCATATAACCTGTGTAAGACCACCATCATACAAAATGCATGGAAGGAGCGCAGCGACCTGGAAGTACATGGCTGGGTGATCGATATTGGCACCGGCCTGGTAAAAGACCTGAAAGTAAGTAGCAACGACCCACAAAAACTGGGCTATGTGTACGAACTGGATGCAGAGCTCGCCGGTGCTCATTAAAATCGGTTGGTTAAATTAAATTTCGGTCCCGGTTGCTTCAATGCAGCCGGGATTTTTTTTTGTGGTGTGTCCATGATATAATTTTTACTTTTGCGGCGGTTGCCATTGAAAAAGCAATCTGCAAAATATGCTGAGGGTATCAAAAGACAAACGCACCCTTAAGGAGAACCTGATGCTGGCCTCGTCCACTGCCTTTGTATCAGGCGCTACCAATGTGGCAGGATTTATTGCGTTCCTGGCATTCACTAGTAACATCACGGGGCATGTGGCCACGCTTGCCCGTCATGCTGCTGAAAATAACTGGCACGAGATGGTGCTTTTCCTTGTTTGGCTGCTGCTATTTTTTGCCGGTGCTTTTGTATCCAATTTCCTGATAAGATCTGCATGGAATAAAAGTACCTACTGGGCGCACTCACGACCGGTAATTCTCGAAATCGTTATTTTATTATTTGTCGCTGTTTATGGCGATAAATTTTATGCAGAATCTCAAACCGAGCGGGAGATCATCATCGGTGCCATCATATTTTCAATGGGCCTGCAAAACAGCATGGTTTCTACTGTATCGGGCGGTCTGATCAAATCATCGCACTTAACCGGTTTATTTACCGACCTTGGCAGCGATGTATCCGAATGGCTGCACCCGATGTCAAAAAAGAAAGAAATTGTAAAACATCGCATATACATACGTTTAACCATACTTACCTTTTATTTTTTAGGGGGATTGGCCGGCGGTTACTTTTTTAATGCTTACGGTTTTGTGGTATTTTACTTTGTCCCGTTAATTTTACTTACCATATTATATTACGACCTTTCAGATGTTGCATTACATAAACTAATGCGGTTATTCTCATCGCCCAAAAAAGTATAAATTTGCAGCCGAAACAATAGATCAACCTATGTGCGCTACAAAAAAAACTCACGACACCAGTCATATCACCTATCAAGGCCTGCTTGATGGCAACGAGAAATTTATCAAAAATGCCTTAGCGGCCGACCCCGATTTCTTTAACAAGCTGTCTGTTCAAAACCCGCCCGTGCTGTGGATAGGTTGCGCCGATAGCCGTGTTCCGGCAAACCAGATCACCAATACAAACCCGGGTGAAATATTTGTGCATCGTAACATCGCCAACATGGTGATCCATACTGATATGAACATGCTCTCGGTATTAGACTATGCGGTGAATGTACTGCAGGTAAAACATGTTATCGTGACCGGCCATTACGGCTGCGGTGGTGTACTTGCGGCAATGAGCAACAAAGAATTTGGCCTGATTGACAACTGGCTGCGCCATATTAAAGATGTGTACCGAATGCATGCGAAGGAACTGGATGCAATAAGTGACGAAAGTGAACGTGCCAGCCGTCTTGTTGAGTTGAATGTAATTGAAAACGTTTATAATCTATGCAAAACATCCATCGTGCAAAACGCGTGGAAAAACGGCCAGGAACTAAACGTTCATGGTTGGGTTTATAGCCTAGCCACCGGAAAGATAAATGATATGAAAGTAAGCACCAGCAATAATGATAAGCTGGATAATGTATTTAAGTTCAAGTAGGCTTTAGAACCAAGAGTCAAGAAACAAGAACCAAGATTTTAAAACATTGCTTGGTATCCTGATTCCTGGCTCTTGCCTCTTGTTTCTTGACTCTCTCTTCTACAGTTCTTTCTGCAAAAATGGATACCTGTAATCCTTAGGCGGATCGAAAGTTTCCTTAATCGTTCTTGGTGACACCCAACGCAGCAAGTTGATCATTGAACCGGCTTTATCATTTGTGCCCGATCCCCTTGCTCCACCAAATGGCTGCTGACCAACTACTGCACCTGTCGGTTTGTCGTTGATATAGAAGTTCCCTGCAGCGTTACGCAAGCGTTGTGTTGCTTCGGCAATGGCATAACGGTCCTGGGATATAATCGAACCAGTTAAGGCGTAGATCGAAGTCTTATCCACGATATCGATCACTTTGCTGAAATCTTTGTCTTCGTAAACGTAAATGGTCAATACCGGTCCGAACAATTCTTCGCACATTGTCACATAGTGCGGATCATCTACACGGAACACGGTAGGTTCAATGAACCAGCCTTCAGTCTTGTCATATTTACCGCCAGTAACCAGTTCAACACTGATATCATTTTTAGCTTCGTCGATATATTTTGCCAGCTTATCAAATGATGCTTCGGTAATTACGGCATTAATAAAGTTTTCAAAATCTTCAGTCGGGCCCATTTTAAAGCTGGCCACATCGCGCTGAATATTTTCTTTTACCGCTGGCCACAAGGATTTAGGGATATAAGCCCTTGAAGCGGCAGAACATTTCTGTCCCTGGTATTCAAATGCGCCACGAACTAAGGCCGTACTAACCACATCAGCATCGGCACTTGGGTGGGCGAGAACAAAGTCCTTACCACCGGTTTCGCCAACAATGCGCGGATAGGTTTTGTATTTATGGATATTAGTACCGATAGTTTGCCAGATATTCTGGAACACCTTGGTTGAACCGGTAAAATGTATACCTGCAAAATCTGGGTGGTTGAATATTGCCTCGCCTGCAACCGGACCGTCAACATAGATCAGGTTGATCACACCGTCAGGAACACCAGCTTCTTTAAACACTTTCATGATCACATTGGCAGCGTATATCTGCGTATAAGCAGGTTTCCAAACCACTACGTTACCCATCATAGCAGCTGATGAAGGCAGGTTGCCTGCAATAGCCGTAAAGTTGAATGGCGTCAATGCAAATACAAAGCCTTCCAACGGGCGTTGCTCTACCCTGTTCCAAACACCTTTACCCGAAATTGGCGGCTGCTGCTGGTAGATCTCGGTCATGTATGACACGTTGAAACGCAGGAAATCAATCAGCTCACAAGCTGCATCAATCTCCGCCTGGTACGCATTTTTCGACTGTCCCAACATCGTAGCCGCATTGATCTCGGCACGATAAGGGCCCGCGATCAGGTCTGCGGCCTTCAAAAAGATAGCGGCACGTTGCTCCCAGGCCAGATCTTCCCAGGGGGCTTTTGCAGCCAAAGCAGCATCAATAGCAGCGTTGACATGACTCGCGTCGCCTTCAGAAAAAGTAGCCAGTAAGTGTTTATGATCATGCGGCGGACGAATTTCCAGCTTTTTGTTGGTACGAACCTCTTTCCCGCCGATATACATCGGAATGTCGATTTGTTTTGAGCGCGCGTCTTCCAGAGCGGCTCTTAGGGTAGCACGTTCTACACTGCGAGGGCCGTAATTTAAAACAGGCTCGTTCTGCGGTGCAGGCACGTTAAAAAATCCTTTGAGCATAGGTGTTAATTATTGAGTGCGCAAAGATACGGGTTAATGTGCAGATGTGCGAATGATTGATGTGCGAATGTGCAGATATGCAAATGTACGGATGCACGAAAGCATTTTTATGACTTTTAGCTGAAACGGGGTGATGTGCAGATGTGCAAATTAATTAAACTATCTGCACATTCGCACATTTGCATATCTGCACATTTACCTGCATTTGATTATTTTTATCCTGTGACTATCGAAGATCTGCAAGCTATCTGCTACCAACTACCAGGCGTAACCGAGGATATTAAGCTGGGTGAACATTTATGCTTCAACGTAGGTGGCAAATCATTCCTTTTTACACATCCCGATGGTGTGCCGCCGTCAGCCTCATTTAAAGTGCCTGATGAAGATTTCGAGGAAGTAAGCTCGATGGAAGGGCTGGAGCCCCAGCCTTACATTGCCCGGTATAAATGGGTTCTGGCCCGGGATATCAATAGCCTGAGTAAAAAGCAATGGGAGTTCTTTATCAAACAATCACATGCATTGATCGCAGCAAAATTACCTGCAAAGATTAGGAAGAGTATTGGTTTATAACTAAGGACCGTGCTATTCCTTCCTCGGGGAAGGGAAGGTAGGGGTCTCTGCGCCATACACAGATGCACTGGTCATTATTGCCTGGCGTACAAACGCCTCCCTGCCATTTCACAGCCAGCCGCACCCCTCCCCGAAGAGGGAATTAAATATAATTTACGGGCAAGGCATTCTCAGCGTAAAAGTAGTCTCGCCATCATGCGATTCTGCAAAAAGTTCCCCTTTATGCGCTTTGGCTATTTCGGATGCAATGAATAACCCCAGGCCTAAGCCCTTCTGATTGGATTTATTTTCTCCCCTCGAAAATGGTTTGAATAAGGTATCCAATACAGACTTCGGTATATCACTCCCTGCGTTGGTAACTGTCAGCGTAAAAATGCCGTTAGTGCTTGTCGCATGTACACGTACAGGTGTATCCGGTCTGCCATAGGTGATGGCATTGCTTAGCAGGTTAGAGAAGACCTGCGCAATGCGCTTCCCATCGCAACCAACAGGATTTTCAAGATTAAGCTTAAATGAAACATAACGATCGGGCCATATCAGCGCAAGCTCATCAACCACGTGCTTTAATATCTGTGCCAGCGGCTGATCTTCCTGGATGTGCGTCTGAAGTCCGCCGCCCAGGTGGCTTTGTGCAAAATCAAGGATATTATCTATCAATCCACGCATCCGGTAAGCGGAACTCTGCATGATATCTGCAATTCTTTTCACACGGTCCTCTACTGGCATACGCAACAGCAACTGGGCCGAACTTAAAATTGCCCCTACGGGATTCCGCAGATCATGTCCGAGAATGGCAATAAACTGTTCACGTAATTTGGCGGTTTCCTGTTCTTCCTGCAGCCGTGCTTGCATGATCTTAAGCTCATCTGCTGAGCTTAAATGAAATGCGATCAACTCGGCAAACAGCTTAAAAATACCTGTTATTTCCGGCGTATTTAATCGTGCTGGCCTTGGATCTATAGCACATAGCGTTCCGAAAAAGCGTCCGTCTTTCAAAAATATGGGTACCGAAATATAACTCTGAAAACCATACATAGCCGGGGTATGGTGAGTACGATAAAGCTTATCCTGCTCTACGTGATCAATAATTACGGGCTTTCCACCCTGCCTGATCTCGTGGCATATCGTAGTTTCTACTTTTAGCTCATCGCCGGGTTTCAGGCCAAAAGCGATTTTATCGAGCAAACTGCAGGTGATCCATCTGTCTTCGGTCACACGTGCCACAGCGGCAAATCCCATTCCCGTGGTACGACATACCACATCCAGCAAAGTCGGCATCATCGGAATGCTGCTTACAGCGTCAATATCCGCCTGAAAATTAGGGTCAATCAATGTTAAAAATTAAGAGGATACAATTTACAAAATACAATCTGTAGAAATCCTGAATAAGACTCATTTGTTAATAATTAGTTTAATTTTTTCACTAATAAAACAACAATTACTGATTTAAATAAGCCAATACAAGCCCTGCCGAAACTTACATTTTTGTGCATCTTTTTTCCGTCTCTCGCGTATAAGATTCCCATGGATGTAAATAAACGTCCTAACACGCACACTATTAATCAATAAAAGAAACACGGTTATGTCGAAACCAGAGGATATTTATAAAGAGTACAGGGAACTGGTATTAAAACACTCCAAAGAAGAGATCAACGGTCAGAAATTTTCATTTCTTTTTACTTCAGAAAAGGAAGGGACTTTTACCCTAACCAATAATGAAAGCAAGGATATGATAGGCGGCTCATTTAAGCTAAGCGTGAATAATGACGGCCTGAACATCCTGATGGACTACAAGGGTTTCTATATCACCCAGACTTTAAAGATCGATAAAAAAGAAAGTACCATCGTACGTGAGCCAAACAGCGGCAAGGTGTTTCTGACCGGTCATAAACTGGATATGAAGGGAAGTAAATAAGGCCTTATTTTATTTACTTTTGTTCTGTTTGTAGCACCTTATACACAATTTTATAGGAAAAAATTCCACAAAATTAAACCACACTTATTCCGGTTATTTTCCGATAAGGCAATAAAGGGCTCTAATTGGCCCGTATTGACCTGTTTTTAAGTTCCCCTTCGTGTGGTGCGGTTGTTGCCGTACTTTAGGCATGAAGAGCTTGCCTATATTTCTTCTGTTTATCATACTATCGCTAACCGCCGCTGCGCAGTTTCCGCTTGGCAGTACTATGCCTAAGATCAAAACTTACTTTGGCGAACACATCCCATACTCATTTGTACAGGAATTCAGGGCCGAAAACGGCGATACTGCTATTTGTTTTACTAAGTCAAAAGCTATAGGCGACTTCACCTTCTATTTTGACCATAATGGGATATGTACTTCATACGTGGTAACTTATGGCAAAGAGGATTTCAGCCAAATAAAATCACTCCTTGATCATAAATATTGCCACCTGGAAGCAAGCCGCTGGATATCAGAAGAAGGGAGATTTGATGTGGACGTACAGCCTCCTGCGACCCGCGCCAATTACTTCAGCGTTACTTATACCACAGACCCGCTGATAGGCGACATACGAGACAATACTCTGGTATCTAATTAAGTTGTAGATCAATCGCTCTTAAAAAGGAGGCACCTACGGGGCCTGAACAACTCGTTGTTTTTTCTATAAACAGGATGCTCCTATGGAGCTAAAACCAACAAGATGATCGACTCCATAGGAGTCACCTGTTTATAGCATATTGTATTAATGTATTGGGCTCCGGCGAAACCTCCTTCGTCGATATAATTCCGTCTGATTAGCCGCCATTATACACAAAACGGCAAAATCTTTTTAAATTAGTGGTTTATTCAAACGCAAAATGAAACGACTATTTCTATTACCGTGCCTTGTGGTACTATTTGTTTGTGCCCAAAAGGTAAATGCCCAGCAGCAAACCCCGGCAGATATTTCCAAAAAGTTCTTCGAGCTGTACGCCACCAAACCTATGGATGCCGTTGACCAGCTTTTTGCTGATGTGAAGAAGAACAAGCAGGTGAACGACGACATCACCGCCATCAAAAAGAACTTAAAAGTCACCATAGACCAAGATGGCGACTATTACGGCTACGAACTCATCACCGAAAAAGGTGTTGGCAATACCATCAAACTTTTAAGCTACATTGTAAAGTACGACAAGCAACCGGTGCGTTTCGTCTTTGTTTTCTACAAACCAAAAGATGCCTGGAAGATCTATACCTTTCAGTTTAATACCAATTTGGATGATGAGTTGAACAATGCTGCGGGGGTGGATTTGTTGAAGGAGAATAAGCAGTAGCCCAATCTTATGAAAAATTCATTGCTTTGGGTATTGATTTTTTTGTCTCCGGAACTTTTCGAGCAAACAAGGAATGACCCAACAATGTCATTGTTAAAATGGCTTGTTAAGAAAGACCATATCGAATATCTTAAGGCAAAAAGTAACGCAGCAGTCTTTTATAACAAAGATTTGTTGACGAAACAAACTATTATAGATAATTCCGGGAAGGCTGTTCCCAAGGTCTGCATGAAAGATTTTTTATCAACGGATGAGGTGAAAACTTGCGAGATCGCTCCACCTATGCTGATGCAAACTGACTGGAGAAAGCATTACTCAAAACTTAAAACCCATTTCATAACCAATGAATTCGAGACAAATAAGTTGAACTTGAACGAACCATATACAATTTTTGGCTTTTCGGACCCAGTTTTCTTAAATAAGGCTAATACAAGGGTAGTAATTGGCGAATACTTTTTTTGTGGTCCTGCTTGCGGCCGTGATGACCTGTTACTATGCGAATTTAAAAATGGATCATGGCAAATTATTGCTAGAGCAGTAATTACTAATGATTAAACAAAACGCCCCACTCAAATGAGCAGGGCGTTGATATTTTAACGTAGAGACGCGATGCATCGCGTCTTACTAATTATTCGCCTTTTTCAGCGTTTTCTTCGTTTGCAGCTGGTGCTTCAGGAGTTTCTTCAGCAGCAGGAGCAGCTTCTACTGCTGGTGCAGCTTCAGCTTTTGGTTCTTCAACTACTACTGCTTCTTCAACAGCAGCTTCAGCTTTTGGAGCAGCAGCTTTAGCACCACCTTTACCAGAACCACCACGGCGACGTGTTGCTTTCTTAGCAACAGCAGCACCGTCTTTAGTGTAAACAGTATTGTAGTCTACTAATTCGATCAGGGCCATTTCAGCGTTATCACCCAAACGGTTTTCCAGTTTGATGATACGGGTATAACCACCCGGACGGTTAGCGATCTTCTCAGCAACTTCGCGGAACAATATGTTCACGGTCTCTTTGTCTTGCAGGTAGCTAAATACCGTACGACGTGAGTGCGTAGTATCGTTTTTTGATTTAGTCAGTAATGGTTCTACATAACCGCGCAAAGCTTTTGCCTTTGCCAGTGTAGTAGTGATGCGCTTATGCAGGATAAGCGAAGAGGCCATGTTTGCCATCATCGCCTTGCGATGACTGTCGGTACGGCCTAAGTGATTTACTTTTTTTCCGTGTCTCATTGTTTTTTGTTTTGTGGCACGTGCATACCGTCGGGCGGCGTTACCGTCAAGCCCTCGGAATTACGCGGGTTATTAGAGTCAAGAGCCAAGATTCAAGAATCAAGATATTAAATCTTTTTATCTTGGTTCTTGACTCTTGTCTCTTGATTCTATTATTTATTCTTCGTCTAATTTAAACTTCGACAGGTTCATACCAAAAGATAAGCCTTTTGATTTAACCAGGTCCTGGATTTCAGTCAGTGATTTTTTTCCAAAGTTTCTGACTTCAGCATGTCTGCTACGTCGTAAGAAACCAGGTCAGCCAGGCTGCGGATGTCAGCAGCTTTAAGGCAGTTTAAAGCACGTACTGAAAGATCAAGGTCAACCAGTTCAGTTTTCAGGATCTTGCGCATATGCAGGATCTCTTCGTCAACCTCTTTGGTTTCTTCCTTAGCCTGAGCCTCCAGCATCATGTTCTCATCGCTGAACAACATAAAGTGCTGAATAAGGATCTTAGCTGCTTCTTTCAAAGCGTCTTCAGGATGTATAGAGCCATCGGTAGCAATATCCAGAACTAATTTTTCGTAGTCAGTTTTTTGCTCCACACGATAGTTTTCTATAGTGTATTTAACGTTCTTGATCGGTGTATAGATCGAGTCGATAGCGATCACACCTACGTTAGCATCAGGATTTTTATTTTCTTCGCTTGAAATATAACCGCGACCTTTATTGATTGTCAGCTCGATTTCAAGTGTTACTGATGAATCCATGTTACAGATCACAAGATCAGGATTCAGAACAGTAAAGTTATTAGAGAACTTGGTAATGTCTCCTGCTGTGAAAGCATCCTGACCGTTTACGATCACAAATACTTTTTCAGTATCGCCGGAATCACCACTTTTCTTCAAACGAACTTGCTTTAAGTTCAGAATGATCTCGGTAACGTCCTCAACAACACCCTTAATGGTTGAAAATTCATGTGTAACTCCTGAAAAACGAACAGAAGTAACAGCATAACCTTCAAGAGATGAAAGTAAGATACGACGTAAAGCATTACCAATGGTTATACCAAAACCTGGTTCTAATGGACGAAACTCGAACGTACCATCAAAATCATTCGCTTTTTGCATGATAACCTTGTCTGGTTTTTGAAATGCTAAAATTGCCATTTATATCCTTTGTTTATTGTTTACTTGTTTAAAGATTTTAGATATGAGATGTGAGATGTGAGATTATTTTCTCTTTTTCAAACCCTTATCTTAAACCACTTTTTGCTTACATATGTTTGAAATTGAAATATGAGATTTGAAGTATTTCTCAAATCTCATATCTAAAATCTCAAATCTTATTTAGAGTACAACTCGACGATCAGGTTCTCCTTAATGTTTTCAGGAATCTCATCGCGGTTTGGATAGTTCAGGAACTTGCCTGTTAAATTAGCAGCATCCCACTCCAACCAGTTGTATTTATTGATTTTTCTGCCTGCAACTGAGTTAGCAATTGCTTCCAGTGATTTTGATTTTTCGCGAACCGAGATCACGTCACCTGCTTTTAAGCTGTAAGAAGCGATGCTTACTACTTCGCCGTTTACGTTGATGTGTTTGTGACCAACCAACTGACGAGCTGCTGAACGTGTTGGAGCGATACCTAAACGGTATACCGCGTTATCCAAACGTGCTTCTAAGAATTTCAGCAAGTTTTCACCAGTGATACCTTCTTTAGCTGATGCACGATGAAACAGGTTTTCGAACTGACGTTCTAATACACCGTAAGTGTATTTTACCTTTTGTTTCTCTTGCAGCTGAGTAGAGTACTCTGACTGTTTGCCTCTTCTTTTAGAGACACCATGCATACCCGGAGGGTAGTTTTTTCTTTCTAACGCCTTGTCCGGGCCGAAGATCGGCTCACGGAACCTACGCGCGATTTTTGATTTTGGACCTGTATATCTAGCCATTGTGTTTGTTTTAAAGTATCATGCAGCCCACAGCTGATGAATCTTAGCTTTAAAAATTTGGTTAATTAAACTCTTCTTCTTTTTGAAGGACGGCAACCATTGTGCGGAAGTGGTGTAATGTCCTTAATAGTGGTAACTTCGATACCCGATGTTTGCAAAGTACGGATAGCTGACTCGCGGCCTGCACCCGGACCTTTTACAAATACCTCAACCTTGCGTAAACCCAGGTCATAAGCTACTTTGCCACAATCGGCAGCAGCCTGACCGGCAGCATATGGGGTGTTCTTTTTTGAACCTTTGAAACCCATTTTACCTGCTGAAGACCATGAAATAGCCTGTCCGCTTTTGTTGGTAAGGGTAATAATGATGTTGTTAAAAGTAGCGTTTACATGTGCCTCGCCAACCGACTCAACAATCACAACACGCTTTTTGGTAACTTTTTTAGTTTTAGCCATCTTTCTTTTTAATTATCGATTTGATGAATTACTGAATTAGTGAATAATTCGGACCCACCAACCATTTTAATTTTTCTATTCCTAATGACCGCAGATCAAAGAAAAAATCTCTGATCTCCAATCACTAATCACTTACTATTTAGTAGCTTTTTTCTTGTTAGCAACAGTCTTACGTTTTCCTTTACGGGTACGTGAGTTGTTTTTGGTACGCTGGCCACGCAAAGGCAATCCTTTACGGTGACGTGTACCGCGGTAGCAACCTATATCCATTAAACGTTTGATGTTAAGCTGCACTTCTGAACGTAATGCACCTTCAACTTTGATCTGATCGTTGATGATTCCACGGATAGCAGTTAATTGATCATCTGACCAATCCTGAACTTTAGTATTGAAATCAATACCCGCCTGGGTTAAAATCTCCTGCGCAGTTGAACGGCCAATACCATAGATGTATGTTAAACCGATCTCGCCTCTTTTGTTTTTTGGTAAATCAATACCTGAAATCCTTGCCATATTTATCTTTTGTTTTTAAATAACGACCGAACGGCGGCTACCGTTGTACGAATCGTTACAATATTTTTTAATTAACCCTGACGTTGTTTGAACTTAGGGTTCTTCTTGTTGATCACGTAAAGTTTTCCGTTACGACGGATGATCTTGCAATCAGCGCTACGTTTTTTAATGGATGCTCTAACTTTCATCTCTTTATTATTTATATCTATAAGTTATTCTACCCTTTGTTAAATCATATGGACTCATCTCCAGTTTTACTCTGTCACCAGGTAAAATTTTGATGTAGTGCATACGCATTTTACCAGATATATGTGCAATAATCTCATGACCATTTTCTAGTTCAACCCTGAACATTGCATTTGATAATGCCTCCCGAATTGTACCGTCTTGTTCAATCGAAGATTGTTTCGCCATATTTTACTGATTATTACTTTATTATCCGCCTTAAAACCGGGTTGCAAAGATAAGTAATAATTTCTTAATTATTTACTTTTTCTTTCAAAACTTCTTCTATCTCGTCGAAGCTTGAAAGTATATCTGCTTTACCCTTTTGTACAGCTATTGTATGTTCGTAATGCGCGGATGGTTTTTTGTCGACAGTCGAAACTGTCCAGCCATCATCCCAAAACTTCACTCCTGCCCTTCCCGCATTGATCATTGGCTCTATTGCAATCACCATTCCCTCTTCCAGCTTAATGCCCGAACCCCGTTTTCCGTAATTCGGCACTTCTGGTTTTTCGTGCAGACGCAACCCTACTCCGTGCCCAACCAATTCCTTTACTACACCGAAACCATTCTTTTCAGCATGTTCTTGCACTGCGTAACCGATATCACCAATACGCTGACCAACTACTGCCTTCTCGATACCGAGGTAAAGGCTTTCCTTGGTAACACGCATCAGTTTTTGAGTGACCTCATCCACCTCGCCGATGGCGAAGGTATAAGCTGAATCACCGTAATATTTGTTGAGAATTACACCGCAATCAACCGACACCAGGTCACCTTCAACCAATACATGCTGACCAGGGAAACCGTGTACGATCTGATCATTCAACGAAATGCACAATGAGTAAGGAAAACCGCTGTAGTTTAGAAATGCAGGTATCCCGCCATTATCGCGAATGAAAGTTTCGGCTAGTTTATTTAATTCAATAGTTTTTATACCTGGCCGGATAACTTTTGCTATCTCGGCCAGTGTTTTGGAAACAAGTAAAGAGCTCTTTCTTATGAGTTCTATCTCTTCGACAGACTTATAATGGATCTTTGACATGTTATAAAATTAAATAACCGGCGGAGTCGTTCCTGCCGACGTAGGGATGCTGGTACGGCCAGTGATACGGCCGGTTTTCATCAAACCGTCATAGTGACGCATCAGCAAATGGCTTTCTATCTGTTGTAAAGTATCTAAAACCACACCTACAAGAATGATCAGCGATGTACCACCAAAGAATCTTGCAAACACATTGGTTACACCGATGATAGTTGCAAAAGCAGGGATAATAGCGATGATCGCCAGGAATATCGAGCCCGGTAAAGTAATCTTTGAGATCACACCATCGATAAAATCAGCGGTTGATTTACCTGGTTTAACACCCGGAACAAAGCCACCGTTCTTTTTCATGTCCTCAGCCATCTGGTTAGGATTAACCGTAATAGCTGTATAGAAATATGTGAAGATAATGATCAGGAATGCAAATAGTAAGTTGTGCTCCCATGAGTTGTAGTTAGCCAGGGCCATTACCACAGGGTTAGTTCCGGTTGATGGGAAAAACTGTGGAATAGTAGCAGGGATGAACATCAATGCCTGGGCAAAGATGATAGGCATTACACCCGCAGCATTTACTTTTAACGGGATATATTGACGCACACCACCATATTGCTTGTTACCGACTATACGTTTTGCATATTGCACAGCAATCTTCCTTGTACCCTGAACAATCAGGATGGTGAACATTACTACAAGGATCAGGGCTACAATTTCAACGATGAAAGTAATCAAACCACCCTGGCCATTAACGCGTTTATCAAACTCAGCGAAGAATGCACCTGGTAAACTGGAGATAATCCCCACCATGATGATCAGGGAGATACCATTACCAATGCCCTTATCAGTTATTTTTTCACCCAGCCACATTACAAATAATGTACCTGCAGTCAAAACAAAGATCGACAGTACATTGAATGCAAATACACTCATAGCCGGACTGATCTGGTCAGTTTGGATTTGTGAGTGCACATAGCCATAAGCCTGTAATGCGGTAATACCGATTGTCAGATAGCGGGTCCACTGGTTTAGCTTATTACGGCCGCTTTCACCTTCTTTTTGCAATTTGGTAAAATAAGGCACTGCTATACCCAGCAGCTGAACAACGATAGACGCCGAAATGTAAGGCATTACGCCTAATGCAAAAATAGAGGCACGTGAAAACGAACCTCCTGCGAACATATTCAGCAAGCCTACCAGCCCTTCTTTCGCTTTCTGCGTATTCAGGGATGCATAGTTTACCCCCGGAAGGACAACCCATGATCCTATGCGGTATATTAAAAGAAATAAGAATGTGTTAGTAAGACGCACTCTTAAATCTTCGATTTTCCAAATATTGGATAATGTAGTGAATAATTTCTTCATTGAAATTTACAACTTTACAATAGTACCACCGGCAGCTTCAATAGCTTTTTGTGCTGACGCAGAGAAAGCATGAGCCTTTACTTCCAACTTGGCTTTCAGTTCGCCACGGCCCAGGATTTTCACCAGGTCATTACGCGAAACTAAACCATGTTCTTTCAAAGTTGCAAAATCAATTGCAGAAACTTTATAATCGTCTACTAATTTTTGTAAAGCATCCAGGTTTACGCTTACGTACTCAACACGGTTAGGGTTTTTGAAGCCCACTTTTGGCAAGCGTCGTTGCAAAGGCATCTGACCACCTTCAAAACCGATCTTGGTGCTTGTACCTGAACGTGAACCGGCACCTTTGTGACCACGGGTTGACGTGCCGCCACGGCCCGAACCTGTACCACGGCCAATTCTTTTACTAGTTTTAGTAGAACCTTCTGCAGGTTTTAAGTTACTTAGATTCATGATATTAAATATTTTCTACAGCTACCAAATGATTAACTTTACGTACCATGCCGATGATAGCCGGGGTAGCTTCCACTTCAACGCTGTGGTTGATCTTTTTCAAGCCCAAAGCCTCAACAGTTTTTTTCTGGCGCTCGGTTCTATCGATCACGCTCTTAATCTGGGTTATTTTGATCTTTGCCATGATGATTATCCGTTAAATACCTTTCCAATTTCAATTCCGCGGTGCTGAGCTACAGTAACAGCATCTCGCATTTGTGATAATGCCGATACAGTTGCTTTAACCACGTTGTGAGGGTTTGATGAACCTTTCGATTTCGCCAATACGTTGTGTACACCTGCAGACTCTAATACGGCACGCATCGCACCACCTGCAATTACACCTGTACCGTTAGCAGCTGGTTTAATGAAAACAAAACCGCCTGAAAACTTACCATATTGTTCGTGAGGCACAGTACCATTAATAATAGGCACTTTTACCAGGTTCTTTTTAGCATCATCAATACCTTTGGCAATTGCCTCGGTAACTTCTTTCGCCTTACCTAAACCGTAACCTACAACACCGTGCTCGTCACCTACTACTACGATAGCAGAGAAGCTGAAAGTACGGCCACCTTTGGTTACTTTGGCAACACGTTGTATGCTCACCAGGCGATCTTTCAATTCGATCTCGCTGGTTTTTACTCTTTTTATGTTGATTGTTGACATCTCTCTTTACTATTAAAAGTTTAAACCGCCTTCACGTGCACCTTCAGCCAATGATTTAACACGGCCATGATATAGGTAACCATTTCTATCGAAAACTACATCTTTAATACCTGCAGCAACTGCTTTAGCAGCAACTGCTTTGCCTACGGCAATAGATTGTTCTGATTTAGTTCCTGTTGCAGCAAAATCTTTTGATAAAGATGAGGCTGAAACGATAGTTTTACCGGTTACATCGTCAATGATCTGGGCATAAATACCTTTGTTGCTCCTGTACACTGACAAGCGCGGACGCTCTGAAGATCCTGAAAGTCTCTTTCTGATCCCCTTTTTAATTCTGTCTCTTCTTGATAATTTACCTGTCATGACGATTATTTTTTAGATGCTGATTTACCTGCTTTTCTTCTCAATACTTCGCCAACAAACTTGATACCTTTACCTTTGTAAGGCTCTGGTGCACGCAGCGAGCGGATTTTCGCAGCTACCTGGCCGATCAATTGCTTGTCGATTGATTCTAAGATGATAGTAGGGTTTTTACCTTTCTCAGCAGTGGTTGAAACTTTAATTTCTTTAGGCAATTCAAACACGTAATGGTGAGAGTAGCCTAAAACAAGGTCTAAAGTGTTGCCAGCATTAGTAGCACGGTAACCCACACCAACTAATTCCTGTTCTACTTTATAGCCCTGGGTTACGCCAACAACCATGTTATTTAAAAGCGCACGGTATAAACCATGTAATGCTTTGTGGCGTTTCTGGTCAGAAGGACGTTGAACCAATAATTGGCCGTCTTCCTGCGCTACGGTGATATCGCTATCAACCGCCTGGTGCAATTCGCCTTTAGGTCCTTTTACAGTAATAACGTTTGCGTCAGATACGGTAATGGTAACTCCTGAAGGTATTGCTATAGGTGCTTTTCCTATTCTTGACATTAGTTAATTCCTCCTCTATTGATTAATAAACGTAGCACAATACCTCGCCGCCAATGTTTTGCTGACGGGCCTCTTTGTCAGACATTACGCCTTTAGAGGTTGACAAGATAGCGATACCTAAACCATTTAATACACGTGGCAAATTTGCCGTACCTGCGTATTTTCTCAAACCTGGTTTACTGATGCGCGAAATGCTGCGGATAGCAGGGATTTTAGTTATCGGGTGGTATTTCAAAGCTACTTTAATAGTACCTTGAGGACCATTGTCTTCAAACTTAAAATTGGCAATGTAACCTTTGTCGAAAAGCACTTTCGTGATTTCTTTCTTCAGATTTGATGCAGGAATTTCAACAACCCTATGGTTGGCTTTAATAGCATTCCTTACTCTTGTAAGATAATCTGCGATTGGATCTGTATTCATTTTATTGTTCTATGATAGTGGTTTCCTTCTCCTAACATCAGAGACGACCTTCTATCGGTTCGTATTCCTTGTTGTACGTATTACGTTTTATGTTATACGTTTTGAGCTAAATAATACGTATCACGTCAAACGTTCAACGTATAACCTCTTGAAATTACCAAGAAGCTTTCTTAACCCCCGGTATCTTGCCTTCCAGTGCCATTTCACGGAATGTTACACGTGAGATGCCAAACTGGCGCATATAACCACGCGGACGGCCGGTTAATTTGCAACGGTTGTGCAGTTTTACCGGAGATGCTGCTTTAGGCAATTTATCTAATGCTGCATAATCGCCAGCGGCTTTAAGGGCTGCTCTTTTTTCAGCGTATTTAGCTACTAATTTCGCACGTTTTACTTCGCGTGCTTTTACACCTTCTTTAGCCATTATTTATTCTGATTTTTAAATGGTAAACCAAATTCTTTCAGCAGTTCCAATGCTTCAACATCATTGGTAGCCGAGGTTACAAAGGTAATATCCATACCCTGGATCTTATTGATCTTGTCGATATTGATCTCTGGGAAGATGATTTGCTCTGTAATACCCAATGTATAGTTACCGCGTCCGTCGAAACCCTTATCGTTGATGCCTTTGAAGTCACGGATACGTGGCAAAGCAACAGCGATCAGACGATCAAGGAACTCATACATATTGTTATCACGTAAAGTTACACGTACGCCTACAGGCATGTTTTTACGCAATTTGAAGTTAGAGATATCCTTTTTAGATTTTGATGAAACCGCTTGCTGACCAGTGATAGTGCTCAACTCATTGATAGTGTTCTCAATCAGTTTTTTATCAGTAGTAGCACCACCAACACCCTGGTTGATAGCAATTTTCTCAAGCTTCGGAACCTGCATTACGCTTTTGTACTGAAATTTTTCTTTCAGCGCAGTGCGGATCTCGTCTTTATATTTTGACTTTAGTCTTGGAACGTATGTTGTAGTTGCCATTACTTAATTTCCTCCCCTGATTTTTTTGCTACTCTTACCAATTTACCAGCAGCATTTTTAGTTCTGCCTACGCGGGTTGGCTTACCTGATTTAGGGTCAACCACCGCCAGGTTAGAGATATGTATAGCAGCTTCTTGTTTCACGATACCACCGTTAGGGTTGGTAGCGTTCGGCTTAGTATGTTTTGATACCATATTAGCGCCTTCAACAATAGCACGATTTTTAGCAATTATTACTTCTAGTACTTTACCTTGTGATCCTTTTGAATCGCCTGCAATAACCTGTACCAGGTCGCCCTTACGGATCTTTAATTTTGCAGGTGCTGCATTTTGTTTCTTTTCCATGTTACAATACCTCCGGTGCTAATGATACAATTTTCATAAATTGTTTCTCGCGCAACTCTCTTGCAACAGGGCCAAAGATACGGGTACCTCTTGGCTCGTCCTGGTTATTTAACAAAACTGCTGCGTTGTCGTCGAAACGGATATATGAACCATCTTTCCTGCGAATTTCTTTTTTGGTTCTTACCACTACGGCCTTTGATACAGTACCTTTTTTAATGTTGCCTGACGGCAGAGCACTTTTTACCGTAACAACTATCTTATCGCCGATAGAAGCATATCTTTTGCCGGTACCGCCTAACACACGGATCACTAAAACTTCTTTAGCACCGCTGTTATCGGCTACGTTTAATCTTGATTCCTGTTGTACCATCGTTATTTAGCCCTTTCTACAATTTGAACTAATCTCCAGTTTTTGTTTTTGCTCAGCGGGCGAGTTTCCATAATCAATACGGTATCGCCAATACCACAGGTATTAGCTTCGTCATGAGCCATAAATTTGGTAGTTTTCTTTACGAACTTACCATAGATCGGGTGTTTTACCTTCCGTTCTACAGCAACCACAATAGATTTATCCATCTTATTGCTTACTACCAGGCCGGTACGTGTTTTTCTTAAATTCCTTTCCATTTCGACGCTTATTATTTACTTTCAGAAGCTGACGCTGCTTTGCGTTTGGTTAATTCAGTATTTAAACGAGCAATATCCTTGCGTACTTTGTTGATACGGCTTGGATTCTCAATGGCCGAAACTGCGTGTGCAAATTTCAGCTTGGTAAGGTTACCCTTCTCCTCGCCGATCCTTGCTGTCAACTCTTCAGTCGTTAGCTCTAAAATTTCTGAGTTCTTCATTTTCTTTATATAGTTTTGAGTTCTGAGCCTTGAGTTTTGAGTTCTCATAACTCATTACCCAAAACTGCTAACTTAATGTTATTCTACGTAATCTCTACGTGTTACAAACCGGGTCTGAACCGGTAATTTCTGAGCTGCAAGGCGCAATGCTTCTTTAGCAACTTCCAGGGGCACACCTTCTGCTTCGAAGATGATCCTTCCGGGGCGAACTACCGCAACCCAGTATTCAGGAGCACCTTTACCTTTACCCATACGTACCTCAGCTGGTTTTTTGGTTACAGGTTTGTCAGGGAATATCCTGATCCACACCTGGCCTTCACGTTTCATAAAACGTGTTACAGCGATACGTGCAGCCTCGATCTGACGGCTGGTAATCCATGCCGGCTCGAGTGATTTTATACCGAAAGATCCGAATGCAAGCTCAGCACCACGAGTGGCCATCCCCTTCATTCTGCCTTTTTGCATTTTTCTGAACTTCGTTCTTTTTGGCTGTAGCATTTTTTTAAGCTTTTATATCTAAACGATGTCTGTCTCGACTTTGATTATTCTATTATCTTCTTCCTGGACCGCCCGGACGATTACCGCCACCTGGACGATTACCGCCTTGTCCACCACCCTGACGGCCTGGTCCACCCGGACGATTTCCACCGCCGCGTTGGTTGTTACCACCACCTTGGTTACCACCTCTTCTGTCACCGCCTCTGCGATCACCACCACGCTCGCCGCCTCTTTCGTTGCCACGACCGCCAAATGATGCTGAGTTTTCCGGACGGCCACCTTTACCGCTTGCGCTGCTGGTGCTGCCGATGTTTGGTGATAAGTCACGTTTACCGTAAACTTCACCTTTACAGATCCATACTTTAACGCCGATCTTACCATAAGTAGTAAGCGCTTCGCCTAAAGCATAATCGATATCTGCACGGAAAGTATGTAGAGGAATTCTTCCTTCTTTATATTGCTCGGTACGTGCCATTTCAGCACCGCCTAAACGGCCTGATGTCATTACTTTTATTCCTTCAGCACCCATTCTCATGGTTGAAGCAATAGTAGTTTTCATAGCACGACGGAAAGAAATACGAGCCTCAAGCTGTTTTGCTATACCTTCAGCAACTAATTGTGCATCAAGTTCAGGGCGTTTGATCTCGAAAATGTTGATCTGAACATCTTTCTTGGTCAGTTTCTTCAACTCTTCTTTGATCTTGTCAACTTCCTGGCCGCCTTTACCGATCACGATACCCGGACGGGCAGTGTGGATAGTTACGGTAATGCGTTTCAAAGTACGCTCGATAACTACTTTAGATATACCGCCTTTAGCGATACGTACTGAAATATACTTGCGGATCTTTTCGTCTTCAACTAATTTATCGGAGTAGTTATTGCCACCGAACCAATTAGAATCCCAACCTCTGATGATTCCTAATCTGTTACCTATTGGATGTGCTTTCTGTCCCATCTTAAATTAATTGTTATCGTTTTTACTGTCCACAATAAGAGTTACATGGTTTGAGCGTTTGCGGATACGATATCCACGGCCCTGAGGAGCCGGACGCAGTCTTTTCAACTGGCGGCCACCACCTACTGATACCTCTTTTACATATAAAGCGCTATCTTCAACACGTTTGCCTTCGTTTTTTGCTTCCCAGTTTTTGATAGCTGACAGCAATAATTTCTCTACACGGATAGCAGCTTCTTTGTTAGTATATTTCAGGATATACAATGCTTTTTCTACATTTTCTCCGCGGATCAGGTCAACCACCAAACGCATTTTGCGCGGTGAAGTTGGGCAGTCCTGTAACTTAGCAACAGAAGCTCCTCCTTGCTGAGCCTTTGCAGCCTCTTTTTGCTGTCTGATCAATACAGACTTTTTAATTTTTGTTGTTGCTTCCATTGCCTGTTATTTTTTCTTTTCTGCGTGACCGCGGAATGTACGGGTTGGTGCAAACTCTCCCAGCTTGTGTCCAACCATGTTTTCTGTTACATACACAGGGATAAACTTGTTACCGTTGTGTACCGCGAATGTATGACCAACGAAATCAGGAGAGATCATGGAACGACGTGACCACGTTTTTACTACTGATTTCTTGTTAGAATCATTCAGTGTCACAACCTTTTTCTCAAGGTTATGATCTATATAAGGTCCTTTTTTAATTGAACGAGCCATTATTTTTTCCTTCTTTCAATGATATAACGATCCGATGATTTTTTCTTGTCGCGGGTTTTAAAGCCTTTGGCTAAAAGTCCCTTGCGTGAGCGTGGGTGACCGCCTGAAGCCCTGCCTTCACCACCACCCATAGGGTGATCTACCGGGTTCATCGCTACACCACGTACTCTTGGACGACGGCCCAACCAGCGTTTACGGCCGGCTTTACCTAATACAGCATTTGCTCTTTCGCCATTTGAAACTGTTCCGATGGTTGCCAGGCAAGTTGCCAGGATCATACGGGTTTCGCCTGAAGGCAATTTAATGATGGCATATTTACCGTCGCGTGCTGAAAGCTGAGCATAAGTACCTGCACTGCGTGCGATAGTACCACCCTGACCAGGATTCAATTCTATGTTATGAATGATTGAACCAAGAGGAATATTCTTTAATGGTAAAGTATTTCCTACTTCTGGTGCTGCTGTTTCGCCTGCTACTACAGTTTGTCCAACTTTTAATCCCTCTGGAGCGATCATATATCTTTTCTCGCCATCGACAAAGTGTAGTAGTGCTATACGCGCAGAACGGTTAGGGTCATACTCGATAGTAGCTACCTTTGCAGGGATATCGAACTTATTACGTTTAAAGTCGATCAACCTGTATGCTTGTTTGTGACCACCGCCTAAGTAGCGCATAGTCATTTTACCGCTATTATTACGGCCGCCAGATCTTTTATTCGATGCTACAACCAACGACTTTTCAGGAACGTTTGTTGTAATATCCGAAGTACTAGTATCTATCCTAAAGCGGGTACCGGGGGTAACCGGTTTGAATCTTTTAACTGCCATCTCTATTAAATATTGCTGTAAAAGTCTATAGTTTCGCCGTCTTTCAACGTAATGATCGCTTTCTTGTAAGTAGCGGCGCGGCCAGAAACTGCACCTGCTTTAGTATTGCGACTTTTAAGTTTTCCAACGTATTTCATGGTGTTCACCGCAGTGATATTTACACCATACATTTTCTCAATTGCCTGTTTTATCTGAAGCTTGTTTGCTCTGTGATCTACCTTAAAGGTGTAGCGGTTAAGCTTCTCAGTTAATTGAGCTACTTTTTCAGTAAGTAAGGGTTTCTTTAAAATTTCCATAATTACTTAGCTAATGCTTCCTCCAAAGTTTTAACGGCACCTGTAGTTAATAAAAGTGTACCGGCGTTTAACACGTCATAAGTGTTAAGCTGATCGGCAGTAATCACTTTGCTTTTCTTCAGGTTACGGCTTGATAAATACACATTGTTATTTGCAGCAGGCAATACTAAAAGTGTTTTTACATCACTTACTTTAAGGTCTGCTACCAGCTTTACGTAGTTTTTGGTTTTAACTGTATCGAAGCTAAAATCTTCTAATACTACGATGCTGTTATCTTTTGCTTTGTATGATAAAGCTGATTTACGGGCCAGTGATTTCAGTTTCTTGTTCAACTTGAAGCTGTAATCGCGCGGCTGCGGACCGAATACACGGCCACCACCATTAAATAAAGGTGATTTTACGCTACCAGCACGCGCACCGCCTGTACCTTTTTGCTTATATAATTTGCGGGTTGAACCTGCAATTTCATTACGCTGTTTTGCTTTGTGAGTACCCTGACGCTGATTAGCAAGATATTGCTTTACATCAAGATAGATAGCGTGATCGTTAGGTTCGATTCCGAATACGGACTCAGGAAGTTGCACCTTGGCACCTGTTTCTTTACCTGATACGTTTAATACTTTAACTTCCATCTTATTTATCCACTATTACAAATGAACCCTTAGCTCCGGGGATGGAACCTTTAACAACCATTAGGTTTTGCTCAGGATAAACTTTCAAAACTTCAAGGTTTTGAATTTTAACGCGAACATTACCTGTTTGACCAGCCATGCGCATACCTTTAAATACGCGTGAAGGCCATGATGACGCACCCAAAGAACCTGGCGCACGTAAACGGTTATGCTGACCGTGAGTTTGCATACCCACACCGCCGAAACCGTGACGTTTTACCACACCCTGAAAACCTTTACCTTTTGAGGTACCAACCACATCCACAAAATCTCCCGCAGCAAAAATCTCCACGGTAACAGTGTCACCCAGACTTTTTTGATCTTCGAAAGTTTTGAATTCTACCAGTCTGCGCTTTGGCGTAGTACCAGCTTTTTGGAAATGACCTTTTAAGGGAGCAGGGGTGTTCTTTTCTTTTTTCTCACCATACGCCAACTGAACAGCGGCGTAACCGTCTGTTTCAACAGAACGAACTTGTGTTACCACACAAGGGCCAGCTTCGATTACTGTGCAAGGAATGTTCTTCCCTGTTTCGTCGAAAATGCTGGTCATTCCTACTTTTTTACCAATAATTCCTGACATTTTCTTATTTTGTTTGTGCCCATCGAAGCAGTAGGGCTTCGTTCAAGGCATATTATTCCCCTCGAAAGGGACGGCAAAGATAGATATTTTAGATTAACTGTCAAATACTTGCGCAATTATTTTTTATAATTTATTTGTGGGGGTTGAAATGGTCGATTAAGTGAGTGGTTGATTGGGTTGGATTGGGGTTAGTTTATGCAAACTTTCAGAGTTACAATGCGATATCATTTCAATAGACAATTTTACAAAAAAGCAATTAATTAAATATGTTTGGCATATGGTGACGGCATACGCTGTTTTTAATAGAGGGCATGTTACTCCGGTTAAAAGGAAATATTATATTTACTCCATGAATAAACCTAAAACCTTTATAGCATTATTAATATGCATGGCATTCTCTGCAAGTGTACGCGCGCAGGATACGACTAAAACCCAATCAAGAATTTTTGCAGCTGTAGAAAATGAGCCCGTTTTCCCTGGAGGTATTCCTGCATTCTATAAATATATTACTACCAGTCTGAAATACCCGAAGGTAGCACATATCCTTGGTCTCACAGGCAAAGTATACATTTCCTTCGTGATCGATAAGGACGGCTCGGTAATCGATGTAAAACCAGTAAAATGCATGGGAGCTGGTTGTGAATCGGAGGCAGTGAGAGTGGTTTCCATGTCTCCCAAATGGTCACCGGGCATACAAAAAGGGCGAGCAGTAAGGGTACAATATAATGTACCAATATCATTTGATCTTAAAACAGAAAGTGGCGAAAAGATCGTTCCTGATAAAACCTTTATGAAAGATCTCAGAAAGTCTGAATATGGTTTTGCTTTCTTTATTAAAGGCCAAACCTATTCGCTTGATGATGCTCAAAAAATACTGGGAAAATCATTCAATCCCACTACTATACAAACTGTAGAAAATTTTGATGATCCTAAATTTGTTGTGCCAGACAAAAAAGAGACTTATTTGGTGGTGATGAAAAACGACTGATAATCATCAATTGTCTTATCAATAGGAAAAACCCTATAAGCCACAATAAAATCATAATGACCTGCCCAAATGTCTCAGAAATAAATTATTTTTGATACATCTAAACTTTATGCTGAATTCCAAAATAAAAAACAACTGCATAACAACAGACACTTGCTATCTGAAAATTGCGTTGTTTGTCCTGTTGTTTATAGTATGCAGCATCCATTCTTTTTCACAAGCTCCGGTTATCAGTTCATTTAGCCCAACAAGCGGGCCGGTTGGTTCTACAGTAACGATCAATGGCAATTACCTTTCCGCTGGTAGTACTACTGTTTACTTTGGTGCCGATAAGGCCACTATAATCAGTCAAAATACTACACAAATAAAAGTAGCGGTTCCTGCGGGAGCTAATTACCGGCTCATTACGGTTACAACCAACTTTTTAACAGCTTACACTGGAAAACCATTTATTTTAACTTTTAATGCCAGCGGTCCTGTTACTACACAAACGTTTGCCAATAAACTAAACTTTACTGCAAGTCCAGATGTCGGGGTTTCCGGTACCGCCGTCACGGATTTAGACGGCGACGGAAAAAATGATTTGATCGCAGTAATTACCGGCGCATCCAGAATAGGCATCTTACAAAATACCAGCAATTCCGGCAATCTTTCTTTTGGCGGAACAGTAGTAGGTCTAACACAAGGCAATCCTGAATGCGTTGCTGCTGATGATCTTGATGGCGATGGCAGGCCAGATATTGTTGTAACCAATTTCAGCTCCAACACGGTTACCATTTTTTTAAATATCAGTGCAGCAAACCGGATAATGATCAGACCAATGATGCCGCTTCAAACGGGAGCTAATCCATTTGGCGTTGCAATCGCTGATTTTGATGGTGATGGCCGACCGGATATTGTAGTGGCGAATCATTACAGCAGTCCTGCAACCATTTCGGTTTTCAGAAATATAACTTCGGGTACGGGCACCATATCTTTCGCCCCCAGAATAGACCTTCCGGCCGACTATAACCCAAGGGAACTGACGACTGCGGATATTGACAATGACGGGAAACCGGACATTATAGTGGCCAATCAGGGGGCAACTTCTGTATCAGTGTTTAGAAATACATCATCCACTAACGGCAGTATAAGTTTCGCACCTAAATTTGACCTGGTAACTCCGCAAAACAGTAACCCTGTGGCAAACAGTTGGCCCGAGAGCGTTGCGACGGGAGACTTTAATGGCGATGGGAAATTGGACATCGCGGTTGCAGACAACAATTCGCCAGGGTTTATATCCATTTTTGCGAATAACTCCACACCGGGAAACCTGGCTTTCTCGACAAGACAAGATTTTAGTACAGGCAATAATTCTTATAGCATCGCAACAGGAGATCTTAATGGCGACGGCAAACCTGACATAGCAGTTAGCAACGAGGTTGATAATACGGTTTCTGTACTCGTTAATTCAGGTAGCGGAGGTGCGATTTCATTCAATCCTCATATTGATTATGCAACGGGTAATTACCCGCGGAGCGCCAATATTGCAGATGAAAACGGAGATGGGAAACCCGACATTGTCACCGGCAACAATAATGAGAATACCGTTTCGGTGTTACTGAGTAATTTTACCACCGCATTAAGCCCATCTATTATTACTTTCCCCTTGCTTCATACAAGTGATATTGATGCCAATAACAATATTAAACCGGGCGCAACCAGCACCAATCCCGAGACGCCTATTACTTATACAAGCAGCAATCCAGCTGTTGCAATTATCACTCCTGATGGATTAATCCATCTTTTAGCGCCTGGCGTAACGGTTATTACCGCTTCACAGGCGGGCGATGTAAATTACAGTGCTGCAACGCCGGTGTCTCAAACACTAACAGTTACCGAAAGCCAGGTTATAACCTTCCCTCCTATTAGCATAAAATCTACTTGTGATGCCGATTTTCCGGCAGGTGCAGTCAGCACAAATAATACTATCCCACTTACTTATACCAGCAGTAATACCGCAGTTGCAACTATTTCAGCGCTAGGTGTCATTCATATTACCGGTGCAGGAGCCACAACCATAACAGTATCCCAAGATGGCAATTCATTATACACTCCTGCCGATCCTCAATCGCAAATTTTAAATGTCAATCCTCCGGTTACCCCCATTGTTAGCATTGCTGCTGATCCCACATCGATTTGCGACGGTATGACAGTTACTTATACCGCGACAGTAAGCAATATGACCGGCAATCTCACTTATCAGTGGCAACTTAATGGCTTGAATACAGGTTCTAACAGCAGTACTTTTGCCAATAATCACATTGCTTCAACAGACGTAGTTAAATGTACAGTAACAAATAATTCTTCCTGTCCAACCACCGGAACCTCTAATAATATTACCGGTATTCTTGTAGATCAGTATGTAACCCCTTCAATACTTATAGCATCCACAACCACAGGACCTGTTTGCAGCGGCACAGCAGTTTCATTTACAGCAGACCCTACCACTGGCGGAACTTCTCCAACCTATCAATGGCAGGTAAATGGTGTAAATGCCGGTACGAATAGTCCTTCGTTTGCCAGCAGTAGTCTTAATAACGGTGATTTAGTTACGTGTTTGCTTACAAATAATGGAGGGGCATGCCTTACAACGTCAACAGTTGTGTCTAATGGCATAATGGTTAGCATACGTCCGCCTGATAATCCTGCACCATCTGTTACCATTGCCGCATCAGCAAATGGAATTTATGCGGGTGTGCCTATCAAATTCACTGCAACTCCTGTAAATGCAAGCGGCACGCCGGACTATCAATGGTTGGTTAATGGATCTGATGTGGGTACAGATAGCCCTGTTTTCGAAAGCAGTACATTAAACAACAGCGATCAGGTTACATGTGAAATGTCTATAAAAAATAGTTGTAACCCATCAGTCAGCAGTCAGCCGGTGCTTATGAACATTCTTCAACCGGTCGCTATACGTATCCCTAATGCATTTACACCAAATGGGGATGGGATTAATGACCGATGGGATATTCCTGATCTTGCATATTATCCTAATTGTATTTTGAATATTTATACCAGATACGGTTCAATGATATATCAATCACGAGGATATACTACAGGTTGGGATGGTTTGTATAAAGGCAAAGTTTTACCCACCGGGACTTATTACTACATTATTGACCTGGGGAACAATAGCCCAAAGCTGTCAGGTTATGTTGCCCTTATAAAATAAAAGAGGATAATCATTTTGAATAGATGATCATAATCCTGTTTCTTTTCTTATATTCAGCCATCATAATTAACTGATCATGAAAACAGCCTTCAAACTCACCCCTTTTGTACTTCTGTTATCATTATTTTTTTCATGCAAACCCAAACCGCATGATCCGCTCGCCGGTTCGAGCCGTGAAGATAAAAACGGCTGGATCTATATTCATTTACAAGGATCACCGCATGATATCGGCTACCAGCATGGTTACCTGGTTTCGAAAGAGATTGACACCATGCTAAAGGTGTTGCAATATTACCTGCCAAGTACCAGCGGCAAAGACTGGGCATTTTACCGTGGTGCGGCCCAACGATTTTTATGGAAGAAAATAGACAAAGAATACCAGGATGAAATAAAAGGTATCGTCGGCGGTTTGCAGGCCCACGGCATGAAATACGACACGCTGGATATTGCTGCTATGAACGCTTATTATGAATTACCCGGATATTATGTGCCCACCTTAATGAATAAGGAGAAACCGGGCAGCGGCGATAACCGTGCGCCAGGTAATTGCAGTGCCTTTATTGCTACCGGAAGCTTTACCAAAGATCACAAGATAGTGATTGCCCATAATAATTGGACCGATTACATTGTAGGCGAACACTGGAATGTAATTGCTGATATTAAACCAGAAAAAGGCAACCCGATATTGATGGACACCGGTCCTGGGTTTATTCACAGCGGGGATGATTTTTTAGTTACTAAAAGCGGCATTGTGATTACTGAAACGACGATCACCCAATTTAAAGGATACGATACTACCAAAACACCAGAGTTCGTACGGGCACGCCGCGCTGCACAATATGCCAACAATATTGATGATGTTATAAAAATAATGACCACCGATAACAATGGTGGCTATGCCAACGACTGGCTGATTGGTGATACCAAAACCAATGAAGTGGCCAAACTCGAACTTGGTCTGAAAAATTACAAGGTTTGGCGCTCAAAGGACACGGCTTTTATCGGCTCTAACTTCGCCATCGATCCGAAGTTGATCAAAGAGGAAACAACTTTTGATGTAAATGATAAAACCACATCCCCAAATGCCCGCCGGAAACGCATGGAGCAATTGGTGCAAGTTGATTATAAAGGCAAACTGGATGATGCCACTGGTAAAACCATTGAAGGCGATACCCACGATGCACTCAACAATAAAGATGCATACAACCGTTGTGTAATTGATGGGCATGTCGAGGAAGATCCGCTTGGCTGTCGAGAGTTTAACGAAGGACCTTTCTTCCCGATGGGCGCCGTGCAGGGAAAAGTAGCAACAGCCGACCAGGCCGGGAAAATGCAATTTTGGGCGCACATGGGCCACCCGGGCGGGGCAGACTTTCTGGCCGGACCTTTTCTTAAAAAACATCCCGAATATGTTAAGACGCAAGGTAAATATTTGCGGGATATGAAGGCTTATCCGTGGACGTTGTTTAGTGCGAAATAATTTTGATTTCGGGTTTCGAATGTTCAATTTCGGTTTTTTTGCATCGCTGTAACTAATTTCGAAATTCGAAATTCGAAATCCCGTTATTCCGTCATCAGCCTCCTGATCAATTCAGCGCTTTGCTTCTTGCCATCTTCCAAACGGTCTTTAAAGAATGCCTGAACATCGTTGAAATGTTTTTTATAACCTTCCATATCGCCATAGCCAATGATAGCCGACCATTCCCTTACCGCTGAATGAAACTCCAGATCATCTCCACGGATAGTTTTGTCAAACAGTGCGGTTTCGATGGATTCTTCCAGCAATTCTTCATTTTTGAATAGGTATTCAGCAATACCCAATCGCAGGCGGAAAGGTGGCGTCTGGCATATCAGGTTATCATAAGGGTTTACACCAAGATGATACCAGGCATCTACCATACTCAATATGCTCAGGTGAGAGTTGGGTTTCTGTAGCTCATGATGCTGCGACAATGAGAATTCCTTCATCACTTTATCATTCAGCATAATAGCTTTGCGGCTTTCGTGAAAAACAAAGTCGCGGGCACGGTATAATCTTTCGCGGAATTGCTGCCTCTCCTCTTTTATCATCAGCTTAAATAATTCCGACTCAGATATGGCATAACGCTTTACCTGCTGCCGCGCATAAGGGTTCAAAATAGCTAACCCTGCATACACGTGCGCTTTATAGCTAAATATGCGCAGGGTAGTTAATATTTTCACATTGTCTATCCCACCTATGTACGAGCCATTCTCCCATGGGAAAAAGCCGGCTTCCTTCCATGCGGTGCCCATGCTTTCAAAACCTACGTGGGTCACAGCCTGCGTATCGGCAACAATTTTATCGTGTTCGTGGTAATCGCGTATCTCTACTATATCCGTTTCTACTGCGGTAAACAGATCCAGCATCCGCTGATAGGCTGCATCTTCTGACCGATGCCTGATCAGGATAAGCTTCTGTCCTTTCGGCTCAAAACCAGGTCCGTGCATAGCATGAAAAGTAATGATCTGCGCATCCGGCGGCAGGTATTTTTCAAATATGGCTATTTCCGGATGTTTAACAGAGGTTTGTCCGGCAACAATAGCACCATACTTGGTCGACGGGCCGTACGCAGCCACCACATCAGCAAGACGGTCGGCCTCAACAGAATAAACGATCAGATCGCTGGAGCGGGCTACATCACTGCCGTTATCTTTTATTGTAATGCCAAGCGGGTTAAGCTCACCCTCCAGGCGTTCCCTGTTCTCGGGCAGATCGCATCCACTAACCGCATAACCAGCCTTTGCAAAGGCTTTCGCATACAGCTTTCCCATGTCGCCCAAACCGATAATACCTATATTCATGTCGCTAATATAAGTATGCGATGCGCAATTTATAATCAAAGCTTAATTATTGCTTGATATTACTACTCACATTTTTCTTTAAATTAGTATATCTTTTGTTCGACGAAATCAGTATAAAAGGAATAAAACATTTTTATAAAAGTTATTTACTTATTAATTAACTTGAAATCCAAAATATGTCACCCATGACTAAACGCTTTCTGTTACCCGGTTTCCTGTTCTTCTTCCTTTGTGTTTTTGTGTGCAGTGCGTCAAAAGCGCAGGACACTACAAAAAAGGCTGAGCCTGAAAAAAAGGTAGAACCCACAGCAGAACAAGCTGTTACCAAGCCTGCGGTACAGCCGGCAGCAAAACCTCTTTACCGTCGTCACAGGATATCGCCTGCTGTTAATCCGCCTGCTGCCACAACCAACAACCCTGCACAGCAGCAAGTGGCAAAAACTCAGCAGCAGCCAGCAACGAAGCCCGTTCAGCAACCAGCTGCATCAGCAACAACGGATACGACACAGCCTGATCTGAAAACTCCGGCCGATCCCAATCAGTTGAACGCCAAAAACCTCAACAACCAGTATCAGTACATGTTAAGCAAAACATTGCGTTTTCAGCAGCCTCTGCTTGCTGCCTTATGGAAAAACGTAACTGATACTATCAGCAAACAACGTAACGATGCAAAAGCAGCACAGGCGAAGGTCAGCGCTGACGCAAAACTGATAGATAGTTTAAAAACTGCCGCAGCTAACGCTTCAAAGGAACAAACATCTGCACAATCAGGCAGCACGCCGTCTGATACCATCAGCATGTTTGGAATTAACTTATCAAAATCGACCTACAACCTGGTAATGGTCGGGTTGGTAGTAGTTTTGGGACTAGCATTGGCCATTGTAATTGGAACAACTGCTAAACACAAACACGAAGCAAAGCATCGTACCGAGCTTTATGAAGAAATAGAGGAAGAGTATAAAACCTATAAAGCGAAAGCCACAGAAAAAGAGCTGCGCCTGGCCCGCGAATTGCAAACCGAGCGTAATAAACTAGATGAGTTGCTAGGCCGTGGATAGTAAATTGCCATGAGCAATAGCAGCAAAGAATTCTCAAAATTTGCTTCCTCATTTAATAAAAACGAGGAAATCAGAACTGCCTCGTTGCAAGATATTGATCATTTAGAAAGCTCGTTAAACATTAAATTACCTGAAGACTTCAGCATATTCATTCAACATTACGGTAATCTTTGGACGCCAAACATTTTAGATATCATAGTAGACAACGATATCGAAATGAATGATATTCAACAGTTCATGTTACCTGAAGAAATCCTCGAAGATAAAAGAGAAGGATTCACAAGTCAGGTTGATGAAGATTTAATTCCTTTTGCTTCGGATTGTATGGGTAATCTTTATGCTTTCAAAACCAGTGATATAGAAAAAGAGCATTCAACAGCCAAAGTATATTTCTTTGACCATGATTTGGATGAGGTATATTTCATTGCCAACTCCTTTAGAGCTATGATACAAGGATTCAACTCATTAATTTAAAGCATTCTCAAGTGATATAACTACAATAATTTAAATAAAAAAGCCATCTCTAACGTATGGCTTCCCCATTTAGTCCCATTTCCGAATCCCTGATTAACCGATCACCGGTTAACTAATCACTCCGACCTCAAACTCTTTACCGGATTCGCAACCGCAGCTTTTATCGCCTGGAAACTTACAGTTAAGAGCGTGATGAGCAAGGCTCCCAAGCACGACACAACAAATATCCACCAGGAAATTGTTGTGTGGTATTTATACCCCTTCAACCATCCGCTAAGGAAATACCAGGCAATTGGGGCAGCAATTACGCAGGATATCACCACCAGTCCCACAAAATCTTTAGATAGCATTTTCCATAAATTGAATACCGATGCACCCAGCACTTTGCGCACACCTATCTCTTTGGTACGTTGCTCAGCTACAAACGAAGCCAGTCCGAATAAACCTAAAGACGAAATAAATATAGCCAGAATAGCAAATATGGATGCCAGCTTGCCTATGCGCTCCTCATCAGAGAATTTTTTAGCATAATTTTCATCTGTAAACTGGTAGTCGAATGGACTGGCGGGGTTATATTTCTTGAAAACGCTTCCTATTTTAGCAAGGGCTTTCTGGATAGGGGCCGTCGGCTTGATTCTTATTGTGATAATGTTCGCCCAATTGTAATCCACAAAAAAGATGGTAGGCTGCACAGGCATGTAAGGCGACTGCATTACCATATTATCGATCACGCCAACGATGGTATAGGCTTTTTTATCCTTACGAATGATCTTCCCTATCGGGTCCTTAAAGCCGGTGAGTTGAACAGCGCTCTGGTTCAATATCATCGCACTGGTATCGCTGGCAAAGTCGCGTGAAAAATCGCGTCCCTGGCGTATGTGCCAGCTAATGGTTTTACCAAAATCTCTTGTAACGGCTATGGTGCCGAAAAGTGGGTTAGTGCCTGCTTGCTTTCCGTCCCACTCATACCCGATCTGGTTGCTGTACACCCCTGTAGTTGGGCTTGATGATTCGGCCATATTCTCCACTACACCGGTATTGATCAGGTCGTTTCTTATCGCATCATAATGTCCGTAGATATCAGGGGTGTTCATATCTATAGAGATCAACCCTTCACGCGAATATCCTACCGGCCTGTCTTTAGCGTAATTGATCTGTCTGAATACGATGATGGTGCCAATGATCAACGTAATTGATATTGTGAACTGCAGCACCACCAATACCTTGCGTGGTATTGCAGCAAAGCGGCCTGCACGGAAAGTCCCTTTTAAAACCTTTACTGTATTAAATCCTGACAAATAGAATGCAGGATAACTGCCCGATACAAAACCCGTGAAGGCAGTAAACAGAAGGATGGTCAGCCAAAAAACTCCATTTGCCCAGGGAATGGACATAGATTTATCAGCTATAATATTGAAGAACGGCAATGTCGCCAGCACTATCAGCACGGCAAATACCAATGCCAGGCAGGCCATCAATACAGATTCGCTCAGGAATTGTGTGATAAGCTGTTTCCTTACTGAACCAATGGCTTTACGTATACCCACCTCTTTGGCACGTTTTTCGGACCGTGCGGTGCTCAGGTTCATAAAGTTGATACATGCCAATAATAACACAAATACCCCGATAATGCCGAATAACCAAACATACTGGATGCGCCCGCCTTTAATCTTTCCATTTTCAAAATCACTATACAGTCGCCATTTATCCATCGGGTGCAGCAGCAGGTGCTCGTCACCTTCTTCCTTCTTCACATATTTCTGCGTAATGAGTTCGATCTTGGCTGATGTCCTGGCCATATTCACATTGTCGTTCATCTGCAAAAAGACCTGAAAACTGTGGTTATCCCATTCAGTTAAGGACCGCTGCACCCACTTTTCGGTAGTCAAGTATTTATCCCAGGCCATCAGGAAGTGTGTATCATTAAATGATGAATTCTTAGGGATATCCTTATAAACACCGGCTACTTTAAAATCATATTTGTTGTTGATGCGGACCGTTTTACCAACCACATCATCACCGCCGAATAGTGCCACGGCCAGTGAATGATCTATCAGAATTGACGATGGGTCAGTCAAGCCTTTCATTGTGCCATTCAGCTTCTCCAAGCCCATCATTATCGGAAACTCCGGCTGAACCCACATGCCTGATTTAGACAGTTTCTTTTCGCCTGCACCAACAATGAAACCAAAGTTCCATGAGGTGAGGGTTACATACTTAAAATCTGAACCGTACTTGTTGCGCAGTTCCATACCAAGAGGAATGGCCATGGCCTCCCCTGTACCTACCTGGTTATTAAATGTTTGGGTGATCATAACCTGCGCGATGTTTTTATGATTCGCATGGTAATGATTGTAGGTCAATTCATCATACATCCAAAAGCCGATGAGCATGGCTACTGCCATACCACATGCCAGGCCCAATACATTGATAGACGAATAGATCTTGTTTTTAAGCAGATTCCGCCAGGCTATCTTGAAGTAATTTTTAAGCATCTTCCCTAAGTTTAAAATTCACTTATTAAAAGACGCCTTGAATTTTAAATCGTTGCAGGGAAAAAGTAAAAAAGTCATTTCCGCACATTACCTGGTGGTGCGTTTTGTTCCGTTCTTTATTTTGTTACAGTAATAGTGGAACAAAACAAAAATCCACTCGTTCCCGAATGGATTTCATTTCTGATCAATCCCGATTCTTTCCTACTTTAATTTTGAGGATATAGAATAACGTTTAAATCAAATAAAAAATTCTGGTAAGGTCCCTGATTAATGGTCATGATCTTTCGTTCACTTTTCCCATCCTGAATTACAAAAGATACTCCCGCTGTATACTCCGCCGGTGATAATGACAAAGCTTTATGATAAGCTTTAAATGCATGTAAAACTTCTGCGTCGCATTCCCGCCTAAGTGATTTCACAACACGAACGTCCGAAACATTTTTATTATCATCTACTTTGAAGCTTACCACAACTGTCCCTTCAATGTGATCCTCTATCACTACTGCTGGCGGGCGTACATTGCTTATCAAATAGTTTTTTAAGTCAACTACTGAGGAGTCGGTCTTTGTAGTTTCCTGTGCGTGAGCACCTGCAAAAAAGAGTAATGCAATAATAGTCAGATGTAATTTTTTCATAAATAGCTAAGGTTAAAGATAAATGCACGGTATAATGCCGTACAAAAATACACAACTTAACAAAAAAAACCACCCGTTTCCGAATGGCTTTTCTAATATCTGATCTTCCGGTACTTTTCTTTAAATCAAATTATTTGATTTGGGTAACTATTCCGACAGTTGTTTTCCTAACAATACATTCATAATTATTAGCTGTTACAATACCATGATCCTGATACTTGGTAGTATCTATTTTAACATAATCTCCTGGAGCGAAGGTCTTATAATTACAATTGTCAAGCACCCTAATAGTATCTCCAGTCATTGTTTTCAAAATAGTACAAGAAGCAAATATGAAATAACCACATGAGCCTCCGGCTTTTTCATGTAAAATAACCGTTCCGGTAATGGTTTTTTTCAGTTTGAAAAACTGCCAGTCTGATTTACAATTCCTTTTATCAGATTGAGCAAATAATCTAGAAGGCAAGGTAAACAGTAGTAATATCAATAGGCTACCAATAACTAATTTCATATTAAATACCAATATTAAAACAAAAAAGCCACCAGTCAAATGACTAATGGCTTTCTAATATCTGATCTTCCGGTACTATCACACCTTGATCTCAACTTCAACACCGCTTGGTAATTCAAGCTTCATTAAAGCGTCAACAGTTTTTGAGTTTGAACTGTAGATATCCAATAATCTCTTGTAAGAGCATAATTGGAATTGCTCACGCGCCTTTTTGTTTACGTGCGGTGAACGCAGCACAGTAAAAATTTTCTTTTCAGTTGGCAACGGAAGCGGTCCGCTTACTACAGCACCCGTAGGTTTTACCGTCTTTACGATCTTCTCAGCTGATTTATCAACCAGGTTGTAATCGTACGATTTTAATTTGATTCTGATTCTTTGGCTCATTTTGTTTGTTTTTAAAACCACCCTAAGAGCTATTTATTAGGAGCTGGTTGATTAAGTTTATTATGTTTATTAAGTTGATTAGGTTAAAACGCGTTGAACTTAATCAACTCAATCTAACCCAATCAACAAAAAACTAATTACGCGTTAGCTGCCGCCTTTTTACCTCTTGCTTTAGCAACTACTTCTTCCTGTACGTTACGTGGTGCTTCAGCATAGTGATCAAACTCCATGGTTGAAGTAGCACGGCCCGAAGTGATGGTACGCAACTGAGTTACATAACCAAACATTTCCGATAAAGGTACAGTAGCTTTAATTACCTGTGCACCTGCGCGTGAATCCATGCCCAAAAGCTGGCCACGACGACGGTTCATGTCACCGATAACATCACCCATGTTTTCTTCCGGGGTAAGGATCTCGATCTTCATGATCGGCTCAAGCAATACCGGTTTACATTTCGGCAATGCCTCACGGTAAGCCATCTTAGCAGCTAACTCGAACGACAGCGCGTCTGAATCGACTGCGTGGAACGAACCATCGATCAAACGAACTTTCAGACTGGTTAACGGATAGCCGGCTAATACGCCATTATCCATTGATGCCTTGAAGCCTTTTTCAACAGATGGAATAAACTCACGTGGAATAGAACCACCGCTGATCTCGTTCACAAACTGTAAACCTTCTTTGCCTTCGTCATTAGGTGACAGCACAACCTGTATATCAGCGAATTTACCACGACCACCGGTTTGTTTCTTGTAAGTTTCGCGGTGCTGGATGGTACCTGTAATTGCTTCTTTGTAAGCAACTTGCGGAGCACCCTGGTTAACTTCTACTTTAAACTCGCGACGCAGACGGTCCATGATGATATCCAGGTGCAACTCGCCCATACCTGAAATTACGGTTTGGCCAGTTTCTTCATCTGAATTTACACGGAAGGTTGGATCTTCTTCAGCAAGCTTGCCAAGAGCCATACCCAGTTTATCAACGTCAGCCTGAGTTTTTGGCTCAATCGCCAAACCGATAACCGGCTCAGGGAAGTTCATTGACTCCAGAACGATCGGGTGTTTCTCATCACACAGGGTATCGCCTGTTTTGATATCTTTAAAGCCTACTACCGCAGCAATATCACCTGCACCTACGTTAGGGATAGGGTTTTGCTTGTTAGCATGCATCTGGAATATACGTGATATACGCTCTTTATTTTCTGAACGCATATTGTAGATATACGAACCAGCTTCCAGGTTACCTGAGTAAACACGGATAAAGCACAAACGGCCGACAAACGGGTCGGTAGCAATTTTAAATGCCAATGCAGCAAACGGCTCGCTTTCAGATGGTTTACGGATGATCTCATCGCCTGTTTCAGGGTTATGACCTACGATACCTTCGTTATCCAAAGGTGAAGGCAATAACTCCATCACATAATCAAGCATGGTTTGTACACCTTTGTTTTTGAAAGACGAACCGCAAACCATAGGAACGATCTTCGCGTCCAGAACAGCCTGGCGTAAAGCGTCTAATACTTCGCGCTCAGTGATGGTATCAGGCGCATCGAAGAATTTCTCCATCAGGCCTTCATCGTATTCGGCTACTGATTCCAGTAATTTCTCTCTCCACTCTGTTGCTTCCTCGATCATATCCTCAGGGATAGGCACTTCGGTAAAGGTCATACCTTTATCGTGCTCATTCCAAACGATACCTCTCCAGTTGATCAGGTCAACAACACCTTTAAAGTTCTCTTCAGCACCAATTGGTAACTGTAACGGAACAGCGTTGCTGCCCAGCATGGTTTTTACCTGCTTAACAACGTTTAAGAAGTCGGCGCCCGAACGGTCCATTTTATTTACGAAACCGATACGAGCTACGTTATAGTTGTTAGCAAGCCTCCAGTTAGTTTCTGATTGCGGCTCGACACCGTCAACAGCTGAAAATAAGAACACCAGACCATCCAGTACGCGCAGTGAACGGTTTACCTCTACGGTAAAGTCCACGTGTCCAGGAGTATCGATGATGTTGATGTGGTAGTTGTGGCCACGGTATTTCCAGTTAACGGTAGTAGCAGCAGATGTGATAGTGATACCACGCTCCTGCTCCTGCGCCATCCAGTCCATTGTAGCAGCACCCTCGTGCACCTCACCAATCTTGTGACTAACACCAGAATAGTAAAGAATACGCTCGGTTGTAGTGGTCTTACCGGCGTCAATGTGAGCGGCAATACCTATGTTTCTTGTATATTTAAGATCTCTTGACATGCTTTTTTGATTGAGTGAATTAGCGAATTAGCGAATTAGCGATTAGTATAATGTTACTAAATCAACAATTCACACATTCAGTCATTCACTAATTCACTAATTAGAACCTGAAATGTGAGAACGCTTTGTTAGCCTCAGCCATTTTGTGCGTGTCTTCTTTCTTCTTCACAGCAGCACCTTCGCCTTTTGCGGCAGAGATGATCTCACCTGCCAGCTTCTCGTGCATGGTTTTTTCGCCACGACGACGTGCATAGCTGATCAGCCATTTCATACCCAAAGCTACTTTGCGGTCTGGACGAACTTCTGTAGGCACCTGGAAGTTGGCACCACCTACACGGCGGCTCTTTACTTCTACAGCAGGCATTACATTGTTCAAAGCTTTTTTCCAGGTATCTAAACCGTTTTCGTTAGTTTTTTTCTCAACTATCTCAACAGCGTTATAGAAAATAGAGTATGCGGTAGATTTTTTACCATCATACATCATATTGTTTACAAACCTGGTTACCAAAATATCATTGAATTTTGGATCAGGAAGAAGGATTCTTTTTTTAGGTTTTGACTTTCTCATTGTTTACTATCCTCCTTTAATTATTTCTTTTTACCTTTTGCAGCACCTTTTGCCGGAGCAGCTGCCTGTCCTGGTTTAGGGCGTTTAGTTCCATATTTAGAACGGCGTTGGTTACGTCCGGCTACACCCGATGTATCCAATGCACCACGGATGATGTGGTAACGTACACCTGGTAAATCCTTCACACGTCCGCCACGGATCAAAACAATAGAGTGCTCCTGTAAGTTGTGACCTTCACCAGGGATATAAGCATTCACTTCTTTTCCGTTGGTTAAGCGCACACGGGCCACTTTACGCATTGCTGAGTTTGGTTTTTTAGGGGTAGTGGTGTACACACGGGTGCACACGCCTCTTCGCTGTGGACAGCTGTCCAACGCTGGCGACTTACTCTTGTCAACCAGAGCTACTCTACCTTTTCTAACTAATTGTTGAATAGTAGGCATTCTTCCTTTTTTTGTTTATTTGTTTTATCCCCATTTTACGGGAACGCAAAAGTACGGACTTATTTTTTGATTTTCAAGTGGTTGAGTGAAGTTTTTTTATTTAGTTGATTGGGTGGAGTAGTTGATTGAGTTGATTAGGTTGGATTGAGTTGAAAAATAAACAAAAGCGTCATGCTGAACTTGTTTCAGCACCCCCATCAGAAGGGTCTGAGATAGAAAAGTCTGCTATATGCCAATCGCAGACTAAGCAAGCGCGAATATCCTGTGGGTTCCCGAAACAAGTTCGGGATGACGTGTGTCTTGTTTCGTTAGTTATTTTGTAACACTCTTTATTGAAGCAGTGCTACGCTCAGAGCAGCAACAAATTAATTGCAATATTTCTCAATGATTAATTATTTGTTTATTATTAAATAATATTTGCATATTACTAAATTTTAGTTTTATATTTAGGCAACTAAACTCTTAAATTTTTCTCTACATGAAAACATCTAAACTTATCTTAGCGGCAATGCTGCTATCAGGGCTGGTGTTCATCGCCCCCAATGGTTCAAGTGCTAAAGTTAAAGACAAAACCGGCACCACCAAAAAACGTAACCACGCAAAACCTGTTGTTCAGTATTATCTCGTATTCCCGGGATCAGGGGGTACGTATGAGGTAAACGGACGAGGCGGGCAGTTTTCAGGAACTGTTTCGGTTTCGTATGAAGCCTGTGTAGGAGGACATTTAAAGATAGGCGGCACCGCCACTGGTACGTATTCTTACAATACTACCACTGGAGTGATGTCGGTAAACGTTAATGATACACCTACAGGTAGCACGTTGGTTCATTATTCAGGTCCGGTATCCGCTTATGACAGCAGCCCGATCGACCTGGGCTGTACCCCATAACAATATTAGCTGCATTATGCTATCTGATGAGTCCGTTGTCAACCAGGCCACGGACTTTTTTTTTCCGCTCAACCACTCACCGAACTCCTACCCATTCACCGACCCAACCCCACCCCTTACCGACTTCTTCATTCACATCGCCAGTATTCAATTGGTGCGCCTTCAATAGCGCTATAACTTTGGGTATACTTTTAAAACTTAATACAATGAAAACGATCATAGAACACCCAGACAGACATCACAATAGCCGTACAATATTAGGCGCAGTTATATTGGTAATCGGCTGTTTATTCCTGATCAATCAGTTCGACCTGCCATTTATACCAGATTGGTTATTTAGCTGGCCAATAGTGCTGATAGGCTTTGGTATCTACACCGGCTCACGCCACAATTTCCAGAACAAATCATGGTTTATACTCGTCATTCTCGGCTTCGCCTTCCTGCTCGAAAATTCCGGTTTGTTTATAGATGATGTGATCTGGCCCGCAACCCTTATCCTGCTCGGACTGTTTGTGATATTCCGCAACAGCTTCCGCCATAACACCACTACCACTGAAAACAACTAAAGAACACGTCGTTCTTACTCCACATAGATTATACCTGAAAAGGGGGACCCGTAAGTCCTCCTTTTCTTTTTACTACAAATGCATTAACTTGGGTGCATCAGCTTATGCCCATGAGAAAAACACTGCTTATTACCTTTATCCTGGCATCGTTCAACCAGCTTTCTATCGCACAAAATAAAATCGTGGTCTTCCAATCCGATTTTGGTTTGAAGGACGGTGCCGTATCCGCCATGAAAGGTGTTGCCATGGGCGTTTCCACCGATCTGAAGCTATTCGACCTGACACACGAAATACCCGCCTATAACATTTGGGAAGCAGCGTACCGGCTTGAGCAAACTGTAAGATACTGGCCTGCAGGAACAGTATTTGTATCGGTTGTTGACCCTGGAGTGGGGACAACGCGCAAGTCAGTCGTGCTAAAAACCAAGTCAGGACATTTTATTGTGACCCCTGATAACGGTACGCTGACATTGGTTGCAGAGTCATTAGGTATTGATGAAAAAAGAGAGATTGATGAAGCTGTAAACCGTCGTAAAGACTCGCAGAAATCATACACCTTTCATGGCCGCGATGTGTATGCTTATACCGGGGCAAGGCTGGCATCCGGCACCATAACTTTTGAGCAGGTTGGGCCGGCGTTACCTAAAAAGGTGGTGACTATTCCTTATCAAAACCCCGTAGCGAACGGAAAGACCTTAAAGGGAAATATCGCGATACTGGACATCCAATACGGTAATGTTTGGACCAATATCCCGGATTCGTTATTTAATCGACTTAAACCAAAATATGGAGAAGTTTTTCATACCGTTATCTCTCATAACAATAAACAGGTTTATGTAGTCGATGCGCCTTACTGTCAAACTTTTGGAGCGGTTGCAAAGGGTAAGCCGCTGGTTTATTTGAATAGCTTATTGCAATATTCGCTGGCATTAAACCAGGGTAATTTTGCTGAAAAATACCACATTGGCAGTGGTAGCGGGTGGAGCGTTGTTGTTACTAAAACACCGAAATAATCATTTAACCCACTCAACCATAAACTTTTTCACCGACATTTTATGTCAGCTCACCGAGATGTTAGATATTATCGCCAATATTTGATAGGTTCGCCACAAGTATTACCTTAGTTTTGGATATGATTTAATTTGCGACGACTAACATGGACAACGATATAAAATTTGAAAATAATAAGCCCCGGAATAACAAGGCACTTGCCGGCATCATTTTGCTGGTGGTTGGCCTGGTACTTCTGGTTCACCAGTTGGACCTTTTCTTTTTTCCGGGCTGGCTGATAAGCTGGCCGATGGGGCTTATTGCTATAGGCGTTTATAACGGGGCTAAACATCAGTTTAGAAACTCGGGTTGGCTGATAATGGTTTTGATCGGCGTGATCTGGCTATCAAATGAAGCCTTCCCTCATTATGATGCCGGAAAGATCACCTGGCCGCTGTGTATCATCATCTTCGGATTATGGATGATATTAAGAAGAGGCAATAAATGGGACAAACACAAAGCCGACTGGGATAAATGGACACATAGCCAGCAAAACCCTCCTCCTTCTACTGATCCAAACGATCCTTTTGCCAGTCAGGCCAAAACTGAATATAAATACAAAAACACTTATGGCGATGATTATTTGGATGCCGTATCGGTGTTCGGCGGTGTAAAAAAGACCATCCTGGCAAAAGACTTTAAAGGCGGCGAAATCGTTAATATCTTCGGTGGCGCCGAGCTCGATCTTACTCAGGCCGATATCAACGGCAGGGTTGTTCTGGACATCACCCAGATATTCGGGGGAACCAAGATCGTAGTTCCATCTAACTGGCAGGTGGTATCTGATATTGCAGCTGTATTCGCCAGCGTGGATGATAAAAGGATACGGTCGACCGCTGCTTTAGGTAGCGAGAAGGTACTGGTACTCAAAGGTGTTTCCATCTTTGCAGGAATAGACATCCGTAGTTATTAATTATAAATTTTGCTGAATATGAATTGGTTTGTAGCTAAAATTGTGTTCAGGATCATCAGCGGCGATGGCAACCATAACGCACAGTTTGATGAGCAATTGCGATTGATAAGTGCAAACGATGAACACCATGCCTTTGAAAAAGCGACAATAATCGGCCTGAACAACCAGGACAAATTCCTGAATGATCAGCGCCAGCCCGTAAAATGGGAATTTATTGACGTAGCTGAGATCAAACCCCTTAATGATCTGACCGATGGCACCGAGTTGTACTATCAAATACACGAAGCGCCCAATGCCGAATTGTACATGGCTTGGGCTCACCATAAATCAGCCTTATTGGGCGTACGAGACTAAATTTAATAAACCTTAAAAACCTGTTTTGGCAAGTTCACCGCTTACATTTTCCAAAGTACGTATGGCGTTTTTAACGGGCGGCGTGGTATGGGCCGCACTGTTAACATATTTGGTACATGGCTTTGGCTTTTCCTGGTTTATTGCTTTGCTGGATGGCGTTGTCAGTTCGGTTTTGCTTGGCGCTGCCTGCTGGCTCATCAACAATAACCTGCGCTATTTTCAGCCTGGTAAAGGCAGCTACGTTAATATATTAATATGGTGCGCTGCGTTGGCTGCAGCCTGTGCCTTTGGCAGTCGCTGGATATTGCCTTACATCACCGGTAACACCGTTTATGCCAACTTCGTTATTCAATCGGTTACTATACGTTTGTTCACCGACTTTTTGGCGATAGGCTGGATGGCGATGATCAGCATGATCTATTATTCTCAACTTGATCAGAAGGAAAACGAGAAAAGAAAATCGGAAGCCGAAAAACTTGCCCGCGATGCAGAGTTGTATAATCTTCGCCAGCAATTACAACCGCACTTTTTGTTTAATAGCCTCAACTCCATTAATGCGCTAATCGGCTTCAAACCTGACCAGGCGAGAGTGATGATACATCAGCTTTCTGACTTCCTGCGCGGGACTTTGAAAAAAGATGACCAGCAGAATGTAACTTTGACTGAGGAATTAGCGCACCTGCAATTATACCTCGATATCGAAAAAGTTAGATTTGGTCATAGGCTGATGACGGAGGTTAGTTGCGATACCAAGTGCCAGGAATGTTCCCTGCCACCGATGATATTGCAGCCTATTGTAGAAAATGCGATAAAATTTGGTTTGTATGATACCACTGAAGCCGTTACTGTAAGCATCCGTGCCGAATGGGATGATAACTATCTGATCATCATGATCCAAAACCCCTACGATCCGAATACCGCACGACCAAGAAAAGGCACCGGATTTGGGCTGAGCGGGGTGCAAAGGAGGCTTGATTTGTTGTATGCACGCACTGACCTTGTTGAAACTCACGCAAATGATAATATCTTTACAACAATTATTAAAATCCCACAAGTATGAAGCGAGTATTACTAATTGATGATGAACCTTTGGCACGGATGGTTGTACTCGAATATTTGCAGGAATTTAAAGATAGTATTGAAGTATTGGGCGAATGCAATGACGGTTTTGAGGGCCTGAAAGCAATTCAGCAACACCAACCTGATCTGATCTTTCTTGATGTGCAGATGCCCAAAATAAACGGGTTTGAAATGCTGGAACTGGTTGAAAACCCGCCTGCCGTAATATTCACCACAGCATTTGATGAATATGCGATAAAAGCTTTTGAGGCACATGCCGTCGATTACTTGCTGAAACCATTTAGTAAAGACCGCTTTATTAAGGCTGTAGAAAAATTCCTTGCTCAGAAGCCTGTAGAACAGCCTGCCAAACAAACTGAAAACCTACTTGAAACTGCTGCGCAGTCCCCTGCCCAACATGAGCGCATTGTAGTAAAAACAGGCACCAAAGTAAAGATCATTCCTGTAGCCGATGTTGAGTACCTGGAGGCCGACGATGACTATGTAAGCGTTCATACCAAAGAGGGCTCGTTCCTGAAGAATAAGACCATGAGCTTCTTCGAGCAGACTTTGGACGCAGATCAGTTTGTACGTGTACATCGCTCCTACATTATCAAAATACAGGACATTACCCGTATAGATCCATACGAGAAAGATGCGCATATTGCCATACTCAAATCTGGTGCTAAAATACCGGTGAGTAAAACAGGATATGCGAAACTGAAGCAGGTTTTGGGGATTTAACCAGCACCTAATTCGAAGAAAAAACTAAACTTATCATGTTATCTAAAATTTTCTTATCGCTACTTGTTATATCTGTTTTTGCCTGTAACCGCACACCGGCACAATCACATTTGCAGACAGATACTGCCTCAAACAATTATGATAAGGTCTTAAGTGATCGTGAGAAACAAGCTTCTGAAAAGCAAACTGATAGCCTGGGAGACTTTATTACAAGAATAGATTTCAAGGTTAAAACAGATAATCTAACTGACTTTGAAGATGGTTTTATTCCATGGATTGAATTAGAAAATACGGATAAGGATTTGAAGAAGTTAATTGATAAAGATGAAATAGTGATCAGTGATAAAAAAGTAACACTAATCATTGACTACCCCGTAACAAAAGAGTGCAAGTTTGAATTGACATCAAACAATGGATTTACCAGGGCAGCGCTTGTTAAGCAAATAAGTGACAAATATCATCAGATTTATCAGGAGGAGGAAAGTACTGCTACCGTTAAAACAGTTCCTGTTAAGGAAAGAACGACCCTTTATAACCGAAATCAGACTGATGTTAAATATGGCATCTGGGGACACGATTTAACAGATTTAGCTTTAGATCATATCCTGGTTTATAAAGCGCCAAATGGAGATATCGTTTTGAGTTTAGATATTGATTCTTAGTGATCGATTCAACAACAATTACTACTATAAAAATAGGTATACTTTGGGGATGGTTCTCTAATAGCACCAACCATTAGCTAAATCGCTCCTCTCTTCAGGAACATTAATATTGTACCTTATTTCTTCATAAGATTTCGATTTTATTTGTGGAAAATACCACCTAGAATCATCTCAGTTATAAATCCTAAAATGAAATCAAAATTTCTAGTTTTCGTAGTGATATTCTTAACCTGTCAATCAGGTTATGCTCAACAAACGAAGATCCCAAAGAATTTAAGTCAATCCTTATTGCTTTTACAGGCTGATTGTTCAGACACTCTAAAAACTTTGATTAAAAAAACGGCTGATGACAAACTTGTTAACTTAAGTTGGCCCTGGGGCGGAGATTATAAAACGATTTCTAATTGGCTCAATAACAAAGACGAAAAGATTGATAGATATCTGGTTAAAAATGGCATTAAATACATCTCTAATCAAGAAAGTGTAATCCTGATAGCTTTTAAAAGGAAACTTCTGAATCAGCCAATAAATGAAAAACAGATTTTTAAACCTTATCAGGAACTCGAATTAAAATGGAGCAAAGAAGATGCTATTCGATCTACAACAGACAGTTTAAGAGGCATTTATATCCCAAAAGACATTAATGAATGCTTTACACAAATTGATAAATTTTGGAGCGACTCGACTAAAAAACAAGTAAAATCATGGACAGAAAATGAATTTACAGCGAAAGCTCATCTTGGATTTGGAACATGGATGAGAAATAACTGGGGGTTGTGGGGAGGATCACGCTTATCAAAATATTTTAATGATTTGGGCATCAGTAATCCCGAAGATATGTCGGGAATTATTCTAGCCAGCTATCATAGGTATTTATTGGATAACCCTGTTAACCTCAATGAGCAATTAAATTTTTACAAAGATTATTGGGCAAAAGCGCGGCGAGAGGATACCGTAAGGAAGATTAAAGAATTCCATGAGTATAAACTCGGGGATACGGTTGTTTATAAATACAGATACGACTACGTTTCAAAAGAACAAGAGGATAAGTCAGATAATGACGTGTGTAAAGCGTTAGGAGTTATAAAAGAAAAGAATGATACTACTTTCCGACTTCAGGTAAAAATCATTGAGACTTGTGATACAAAAGGTATAATTATTTATGATTCCAAAGATTCATACGTTTACGATAAACATCTAAAGCAATGGATCAAGCCAAAGAAGCGCAGTATAATACGAGCTCATATAAATGAAATCAAATGGTTTGATTATGATTTTTGGGAAACCAAAGATTGAATGTCTCATTCAAATCAACAGCACCTTCCACGCCTCTTCTACCCTGCATTCATCCAGCAGTTGTTTTGCTTTAAGGTGTAATTGTAATTCACGTGTTTGGCTATCGCCTATGGTAGCATCCAGTATTTCTTTTATTTCTGGTGATTGGCTGTAAGCTTCGGCTTCTTCATCAGTTGGCAACAACTCTACATTACCCAGCTGACCGAGGTTATTTCCAGTCAATACTTTTGAATTACGGATGGCGTATGGAATGCTATCTACCCCGATACCCATGGTGCGCACCGGTTTGGCTACTTTAAACAGGTTGTCTTTGTTTACGCGGCAATACCAGTCGCCGCCCAGGCGTGCCACATGCTCCAGTTTTAGCTGATCTATTTTACCTTCTTCATCCAGTATCCTTTCATCAATGTGCATCACCTTGATCTCGGCAATCACCAAATTCCCTGCACCCGGACCATCGCCTAAAGCTTTTACCTCTTTTACTACACATTCCAGTTGTACCGGCGATTCAGCCACACGTGGTGGCTTTACCGTTAACGACGGTATCGGCGTAAACCCAGCCTTAATAAACTCATTTACCCCTTTCGGATATTCCACGCTTGCCAACGAGGTTTGCTGCACCATATCATAAGTCACAATATTGATCACGCATTCCGGCACTTCAAGTATATTCTCCAGCGTATGCTTGGTGGTATTGCCTCTCACCCTGCGTGATGGCGAAAACACACAGGTAGGCGGATTGGTACCAAACAAATTAAAAAAGCTGAAAGGACTCAGATTGACATTGCCCTCGCTATCCACTGTCGATGCGAAACAAATAGGGCGTGGGGCAATAGCGTATTGTAAATAATTATGCAGATCGGGGATGGATAGATCCTTGATATCGAGTGTCAGCATTTTTGGTAGTCGGAAAGCTGTAAAGTTAGGCAATTGGGGTCGATTAACTGAATAAGTTGAATTAAGTTGATTCAATCAACTAATTAACTTATTCGACCATTTAAACCTTATCAACTTAGTCAACTACTTAACTCAATCAACCAACCCTACAACAACTGAATATCTTTTCTTCTATGCACAGGCTCAGTAATCAAGGTTGGTTGTTTTTGCGGTAAATAGCCACCGAACTCCCATCCGGACTGGTGATTTGAGTAAACCACGTGCCCTCCTTCGGGCTGGTCATTGTAATAAATGGAATAAATAATGTAACTCTCCTTCTTAGAATTCTTCGGAGATGTTTTTCTGCCGGTTAGGGTGCTGCCGGCTGTACTTTCTTTAGGTTTTTCTAATACAGTAGCCATCGCATTGTTCTTTTTATACCGATGTATACGTGTAATGAACTAAAAATTGTTTCAATTTATAAATAACTAATTATCAGATGTTTTTATAGATTAAATAAATCAATTAGTGTGCTGAATTGGAGAGTAAAACACGCCCTCTGTTAAGCCTGTGTAAACAAACCCATCGGGGTGGATGTTAAATACGTTAAAATCCACCTATGAAAAATATTGTATTTACTTTAATGTGTTTAATTACACTTAAGGCAAGTGCGCAAATTACCGACAGTACCAAAAACACGAAAGCCGATACTATAAAACATGATATCACGGCAACGCCGGATACTGTTAAGCACTTGCACAGCAAAGGATGGACCTGGATCCCTCCTGTCGCCCTTGTGGGCTATGGCTTCTCATCATTTGTGATCAAACCGGTTCGCAACGTGGATTATTATTTCAAAATGCGCGTTGCCCGGAGCGATCCAAATTACAACTCAAAAGCAGCGGACTACCTTCAAATAGCGCCCGCAGTAATGGTTTATGGATTGAACCTGGCCGGAGTTGAAGGCAAAAACAGGTTTGTCGATCGCACTGCCTTGCTTGTATTATCAGCTGGCATACTGACCGGTGCCGATGGTCTTAAGTTTATCATGCACCGGCAGCGCCCCTATGGCAACGATAAGCTATCCTTTCCTTCGGGTCACACAGGGGCGGCTTTTCTTACTGCTGAATTTTTGGCACAGGAATACTCTGGAAAATCAATCTGGTATGGTATCGTAGGTTATACTTTTGCGGCTACTACCGGGATACTCCGGGTGTATGGCCGGGATCACTGGTTTAGCGATTGTGTGGCCGGAGCTGGTTTTGGTATACTTTCTACCAAGGCAGCTTATTTTGTGTACCCTTATATCCGTAATGCACTAACTCATAAGGGCAAACATGGCAGAAGCTCGATGATCATGCCGGGATATTATAATGGCGCAGCAGGATTATCATTTGCGGCGCAATTGTAAATCTCAGCCCGCTAGGACATAAACATCCACAGATAGATTAGTCCCCATACCAATAGAAATATAAAGCCGCCGGCGACATCGCCTTTATGATTTTTTATGTCTTTTTTGATTAACCAGATATACAATACCCAGCCGAGGAAAAGGGTGGCAAATATGATCGGAATGAAAACTCTCATGGTTATAAGTGATTTGGTTTAGCTAATCAAAAATAACGATTGCACTATTAATTCGCAATGCATTCCATCAAAAAAGCCTTCAACTTAGTAACATAAGCTGAAGGCTTTTCCCCTTTATTGTGGCGGCGCAGCCGGTGCAGGTGGTGGCGGTGGTGGTGCAGGGGCGTCGTGCCTTGCGGCGCAGCTGCTGCATATTGTGCCGATGGTCACGGCAAGCAATATCATGCTCATTATTTTCTTTTTCATAATAGTAGGATGTTTAAAAGTATAATAGCCACCGGCAAAGAATTGTTTTCAATTTAT
>Ga0207704_10000037_pt1 | contig 93990 bp, 103 predicted proteins | sample KBSMisM12_FD_184308 | JGI IMG/M metagenome (GOLD analysis project Ga0207704, IMG submission 184308) | Miscanthus rhizosphere microbial communities from Kellogg Biological Station, Michigan, USA - KBS Miscanthus M1-2 (SPAdes) (version 2) | ecosystem: Host-associated > Plants > Roots >...
GCGGGGGATCCATATCAGTAATTTAACTGTTGATGTGCCTGCAGGTAAACCGGATACAGGCTACCAGATGGAAGGCCCTGCAGTACGCGAACCACACAATATATTCCCATCATCAATTGTAGGCATACCATCCGGCAGGGTAGAAGATGTTACTCTTGAAAATATTAAGATCAACTACTCTGGTGATGCAAAAAAAGAAATTGCATTTGTAAGTAAGGATAGTTTGAGCAAAGTGCCGGAGCAAATTAAGAACTATCCGGAGTTCTCCATGTTTGGCGAATTACCTGCCTGGGGATTTTACATCAGGCACGCTGATGGCATTAAGATCAGGAATATGGTGCTGACTTGTAAGGGAAAAGATTACAGGCCGGCCTTTATAGCTGACGATGTGAATAGGCTCGGGTTGAATGACTTAAAAGTACCGCAGGTAACATCGCAACCAGTTGTGCTAATAAACAAAGTGAGCCAACTGGATATGAAAGGTATCCAAATACCAGGTCATCTGCATAAAAATGTTGAAGTGAGGTAAAGGAGGAGGGCATTTAATGAAAACGATTACGTAAATAAATAGGGGATTTGAGCTAACAAGTTTACATAAAGGCGTTTAACTAGTATATTACATCAATTATAATCAAATTATGGAAGAAAAACTAAGCAAGAAGGAAATGTTCCCCTTGTCGAGTCTCGACGAATGGGAAGATGACGTACTTAAACGGTATCCTGAACCTGGCAACATGGCCAAAGCCAAAGAAGAATTCAGGAACTATGATAACCCGGAGGTTGATACCGTGCGTGAGTTTTATCGTTTAAATCATAAATATCAAACCTATGAAAACGTACTTGCCAAAAAGGACCGCTTTTTGAAGTTTGAGCAAAAGGAAATGCCATGGTGGGCCGCTATGGAATACCTGAATACGCTGATAGACGAATCCGATCCTGATCTGCAGCTCGACCAATTGCAACATTTGTTGCAAACTGCCGAGTCGATACGTGCCGACGGCCATCCGGATTGGTTTGTTTTGACCGGCTTTATCCATGATTTAGGTAAAGTGCTTTGCCTGTTTGGCGAACCGCAATGGAATGTGGTGGGCGACACCTTCCCGGTAGGATGCAAGTTTTCGGACAAGATTGTTTACCCGGAGTTCTTTGCTGATAATCCGGATACTTACGATGAACGTTTTAATACCAAATATGGAGTTTATTCGCCTCACTGCGGAATGGACAATGTGCAGATATCCTGGGGGCATGATGAATATTTGTATCAGTTAACAAAAGATCATTTACCCGAGCCGGCTCTTTACATGATCCGCTACCATTCATTCTATTCACAACATCGTGAACGGGCTTATGATCATTTACTGAATGACCATGATCAGCAGATGTTTAAATGGGTAGAGAAGTTTAACCCATATGATCTATATTCAAAAAGTCCGGTTACACCTGTTGTTTCTGAATTGAGACCGTATTATGAAGATCTGATCGCCAAATATCTGCCGGAAACAGTTAAGCTGTAAGATGGTCAGCTGGATGTATTAACATGAATATAAACGGCCCCTATATAACATAGGGGCCGTTTATATTATAATATATAAGTAAACCCATTTCTCATATATTATTCCCCTTTGTAACTATTATGTTACTTATATTTAAATATATTTCATATTAGGTTGATATAGAGTGGGTTGTTCAATAGTTAATAAATATAATTTTTGCGATAAAAAAATAAACGTTTGGGCTAATATTTCGTAAAAGGGAGGGATTAAACCCTCGCAATAATATGAAAACCAGCTCTACACTCATTAAAGCATTCTTTACCATTTTTATTTCTTGTATTTCAATTGCTGCATTTGCACAGGCGCCATTTTCCGGCCCCAGTGACGCTTCGGTTCCATCTGGAAATATACAACAGTATGTTTGTAGTGGCGGCCAGATACTACTCAAAAGTTCAACGGTTGCTACGCAATATCTGTGGTACAAAAAAAACTCATCGGGTAGTATGGTGTTAGTGCAGTCAGGTGCCAGCAGCACTTATACTGAAACTGCATCTCCGGCTACTGCCGCCGGCGCAGGTTACTATACTTATGCGCTTGTGACAGAAAATTCCAGCGGCTGTTTGTCTGATATGTCGACCCCATATAACGTATTTGTATTGCCTCCTATAGTTGCGGCAATCAGCGGCGCTAGCGCTGTCTGCCAAAATACCACAAGTAATCCAAGCCAAACTGTATTAACAGCAAGCCCGGTAAATGATGCCAATTACTCTTACGTTTATCAATGGACAAAGGGTGGCGTGCCTATAGCAGGAGCAACTTCAAGTACGTATACGGTGCAGGAAAATACTGCGGGAACTTATACTTATGGTGTTACTGTTTCTTACTCGTCAACGTTCACGCCAGCAGCATCGTCTTGTCCGGTAACTGCTACGCAACAGGTAACAGTGAATCCAGTACCTACTCAGCCAACTATTCAATGGAACTAAGCGCCCTCTAACTAAAGTTGGCCGGATATACTGAACAAAAATGTATGAAAAAGGACTGTATAAAGTGCTTTTTTAGGTTTCTTATAATATTTTGTGTTATGGGGTTTGTTATGATATTTCCCCCGAAAGCATATGGTGCCAATAATGCAGTGATAACTATTTATAAAGGGCAGTCGATAACACTACATGCAAATGTACAGAACGCTGCATCCTACCAATGGTATAAAGATAGTCAGCTAATCAGCGGTGCCACTACAAATAGCTATAAGGTTACTTTATCGGGTGTTTATACCGTTGTAGCATTTAATCAGGAGGGGTGTGCCTCTCCGATATCTGACGCTGTGGAGGTTAAAGTGATTGAAAACCTGGTAGATATGGGAATCACCAAGCGGTCTGAAAGCAAACAGGTGCGGGAGAACGAGCCTTTTGAGTATACGCTGAATATTCATAACAAAGGACCCCTTGTGGCAACTAATGTTGTTGTAAAAGATACCTTGCCGGATAAGCTGCAATATTTGTCAGTTAATACGGTATCGACTGGTTCAGCTAATTATGACCCGTCAAGCCGTACAATAACGTGGTTAGTTGGAGAGCTTGGTATGAAAAGCTCTGCCGAGCTTACTTACATGGCGACTGGAATTAACCATGGCAACATTACCAACGTTGCCTCCGTGTCTTCACAGCAGGATGATGCAAACCTATCTGATAATATTTCATCTGATACAAAAAACATATTGGGGCTAAATATCCCAAATGTGTTTACGCCAAATGGTGATGGATTTAATGACACATTTATTATTCAGGACCTGAATAAATATCCTGAAAATGACCTTGTCATATTTAACAGATGGGGTAATAGCGTCTTCCGGGAAAAAAATTATCACAACGAATGGGCGGGGACAGGCTTAAGTGAGGGGACTTATTTCTATGTCCTGAAAGTAAAGAGTACAGCTGAGATATGGGAAGATTACCATGGTTATATAACCCTATTGAGAAAGGATCGATGAAAAGGACAGTGACCATAGCTTTTTTCCTTTTTGCAGCTGTTAGCGCTTTTGCCCAGCAGGACGCGCAATATAGCCAGTATATGTTCAATGGATTATTTATCAATCCGGCGTATGCTGGTTATAAGCAGGATATCTATTTGTACTCGTTTTACAGATCGCAATGGACGGGCTTTACTGGTGCGCCGCAAAGTTTTTCTGTATCGGTGGACGGCTCGGTGAATGATACGAAAGTGGGGCTTGGCCTTTTGATCGCCAACGACAGGATCGGTGCTCAAAGTGCTACATCTGTTTATGCCAATTATGCCTATCGCCTTCAAATGGACGAAGACGGAAAAAGTAGACTGGCTTTTGGTATTGGCGGGGGTTTCTCACAGGCAGGCATAGATGGCTCAAAACTAAACGCTGCCCAAACAGGTGATGCAGACATACCTTCAGGATACCAGGGCGCTATTCTTCCTGATGCGCGGCTCGGGGTTTTATATACAGATAATAGTTTTTTTATCGGTGCATCGGTTGATAATCTTTTATCAAGTTGGCTGGCAAAAAGCTCTGTAGATAAAACTGTAAGTGTGCCTATCCCAACCCCACATTTTTATTTCACGACAGGCTTTTATATGCCTGTTAATGACGACATCATGCTAAAACCTTCTATTATGCTGAAGGATGACAGGGGCGGCCCTACAAGCCTTGACCTGAATACTTTTGTACTATTAAACGAAATGATTTGGGTTGGAGGGGCTTATCGGACGGCGGTACCACTGTACAAAAAGCCCAATCTGCAAAACGGCCTCGAAAAATCCAATGCGTTAGTAGCCATGGTGCAATTTTTTGTCAATGAGAAATTTAGAATAGGTTATTCTTTCGATTATTCGCTAACACCGCTTGCTAATTATAACTATGGATCGCACGAAATTTCGATAGGCATATTTCTAAAAGAAGGTAAGTTGAAATCAATAAATCAGAAATGTTATTATTAAAGTCGGGTAATAGTATAAATAACACATTACGGTTTTTGCTATTATTACCGGCCAGGATAGTTATGTTTAATAATTACACAAGGGTTAGCTTATTGTTTATTCTGCTAGTTTTTTTGACTAATAAAGGATTTGCGCAAACTGGCTCATGTTCGGATCCAATTACGGTGGATTTGACGGCTTCTGCTGATTTTTCAGTCACGGTACCAGGGGTTAGCCGGAGCGGGAATTGTTGTGTTGTCGGAAGCAATTGCGTGAGCTATAAAGTATTGATCAATCCTAAAACCGATATACTTGCCATTACATCTGGTCAGTTTGCAGCATCCGATAAGTATTATCTGGATTGCGCCGGCCCATATTCTGTTAATCAATCTGCATGTATATCAGGAAAAAGTTCCGTTATTATCACCTTTTGCAAACCGGGTAATAATGCAATCGACATCACATTTGAAGCAGCAGAAGGTATTTCCACTTCGCCGGATATGTCATTAAGGCAAGGGTGTACAGGTTCTATGAGTGTTACCGGGCTGGTGCAGTCGAGCATTACATGGACTTCAATCTACCCGGGCACGCAGGGGGCTTATAACTCTTATCTAAGCCAGATATCCGGCGTCTCAACGGTGAATGTAACACCTACAACCGGCTCACCGGCTTATATAGATTACCAGGTTACAGGTACCGAGCTCTCACCGTGCACTACTATCACTAAAAGCGATACAATAAGAGTTTATACCTATTCTCCTCTCGCCGTTTCAATAGCTTCTTCTAGCCCTACAATTTGTTCGGGCAGTTCGGTTACATTAACAGCAACACCCAGCGGTGGAGATCCTGCTTACACTTACATATGGAGCACAGGTGCAACCACACCATCCATCACCGTCAATACGGCCGGTACGTATAGCGTTTCGGTAAACGATCAGTCCAATCAGTCCGCCACTGCCGGCTGCGGAGCAATCACCCGGCAAATTACTATGACGGTAACTAATCCTGTGGCGCCCACCGCACCTCCGGTAACTGTTTGTACCGGAAATACAGCTACTCTTACAGCAACTGCGCCAGGTGGACCGTACCATTGGTACGATGTAAACCACAATCTGGTATGTTCGTGTACTTCGGCGAGTATCACCACACCTGTTTTAACAAGCAGCACCACCTATTACGTAACGACTACAAACGGCGGATGTACCAGCCCGGAGACTGCAATACCTGTAACGGTTTCGCCATTACCAACCACGCCGAGTGTGGTGTCGCAATAGATAACTGATTAAAAGTAACCAGATTTCTAACTACCTTCGGTCTGTGGCCTCGCTTGACGATTCTTCCAGAATATTCCACTATCACCGTGCGATGATCACTGACCATGGCGCTGACAGCAGTTTTGCTTTAGGCTGGCGAAATAAGCATGATCAGTTGGTGCGGTTTGAAGCATTGGCGGGCATTGCCGACCTGAATGGTAAAACCATAATGGATGCCGGTTGCGGCTATGCAGATTTATACCCCTTTTTGAAAGAAAGGTATCCACAAATGACGCATTACTATGGCATAGAGCAGATAACGGAGTTGATAGATAAAGCTATTCTGCAATACAGATACTTACAGGATATTACGTTTATTGCCCGCAACTTTTTACATGCTGACCTCCCTGTTTGCGACTATGTGCTAGCCAGCGGTTCGCTTAACTATGGTAGCTCCATCAACGGGTTTATTTATAGGGCAATAGAAAAACTCTACAGCCACTGTACAATCGGACTGGGGTTCAATTTGCTGCGATATATGCCTGTTGACGGTACTTTAGTAGCTTATGATCCCAATGAAATATTAACCTTTTGCAAAACGCTGAGTCTCAAAGTGATGCTCAAAACCGATTACGATGAAGCGGATTTTACGATATTTATCTATCGTTGATCGCTTCTTATGCAATCGCTTTTTTTCAATGTCAGCACAGTTATTTCCGGCCAAATACCTACACGACCTTTCAAACCTAAAAAACCAAACCCACGATTCACATATAGATATTTCCCGCCTTTGTTGTATAATCCGGCCCATTGCTTGTAAACGTATTTGATGGGGCTCCATTTCCAGCCAAATAATTCGATGCCGAACTGCATACCATGCGTATGCCCCGATAAGGTAAGATGAATATGCTGATCATGATCCAATGTCACCGCGTCCCAGTGTGATGGATCATGCGACATTAATATTTTGAAAGCATTATCAGGGACATGTTGGGTGGCCTTATCCAGGTCGCCATATTTATGAAACCCGCCCTTGCCCCAGTTTTCTACGCCGATCAGTGCTACAGATTCATCTTTCTTCTTAACCGGAACGGCCTCATTCAGCAGCAGGTTAAAGCCGATTTTTTTATGTACATTTTTCAACTGGCTTAAATTGGCTTGCTGATGCTGCTCGTTTTCCCATTGCACATAATCGCCATAATCGTGATTGCCAAGTACCGAAAACTTGCCATAGGGCGCTTTAAGCTCAGAGAAAAAAGGTATCCAGCGGTCCATCTCAGATGCGAGGTTATTTACCAGATCGCCGGTGAACAGAATAAGGTCACTATTTTGTTTGTTCACCAGGTTGATGCCCTTTGAGACACCTTTTTCACTAGAGAAGCTGCCTGAGTGTATATCGGATAACTGCGTAATAGTGAATCCATCAAAGGCATCCGGGAGATCATTAAAATACAGCGTCTCCTTATGCACCCGGTAATTGTGCCGGCCACGTGTTAAACCGTAAATTAAACCGATAAATGGAATTGCAGCTATAACCAGGGCCAGTTCACTTACAAGTGGACTTCTGGGTGGAAAGCCACGGAAAATTCTTGTAACATCCTCCAGCGCCAAAACCGGCATGCCGAATAGTTTGGGCACCAGCGTTAACAGGAGCGTAGTCATGAGCACTGGCGCTAATTTGGGCATTGATCTGCGCTGAGTAAAAGCAAATATCAGTCCGACCATCAGGAACAGATCAAACATCCAGTAGCCGGATAGAATAAAGGAGTTAGTAGTTAAAGTTTCAACTGCCTGGTAAAAGTAGATGTCGGCAGTAACCAGTAGTAATAATATTAACGGAATTCGTGCTCTCATTTGTTTGAATAATTAAATTAAAAAGGCCTGAAGTTTGGTCGCGCGGTCAATGGGGAGAACGACCACGGGATAGACGACAGGATGATCACTAAAGCAAGTGTAAACCAGATGGCCATTGTTTTGAATTTTTCCTGGTCAGTAGGTTTGCGCTTTGTTTTTGCTGAACCGATGGTAAGCACCGTTATGGCAATTATCATCATGGTGATGTGTTCCATCCCGAAAAAGCGTATCTGCCGTTCACGCATTGCAGTGCTGAAATTGTGAAGGAAATAACTCACTACAGGACTAATACAATATAACCACACCCCGATAACTAACTGAATATGGGCAATGGTTGTGGTTACTATTCGAATTACCCCTTCTGCTTTGGTGAATGGTTTTTTAAATAACCAGCCCCGATAAGCAATGAATATTGAATAAAGCAAACTGACGAGTACAAGCCAGCGGGTTAAGGAGTGTGTAGCTAACAGAAAAGAATACATCTAAGGAGTTAGACGAATCAGCTTCAAAAACATTTTAAATATTTTGAAAAAATCAACCGAATTAAAAATTTTCTCCCTAAACTTAGGTAGAGATGTCCAGCGTAGCGTTGACAGAGCGGGTAGAACTTTAGGCCGGTTAAACCGCGCGTAGATTTTTACCCCTCCCGGCCTCCACTGAGATCAGGGGAGGGGTTATTTAATTGATGGAAATTTTAATACTGCGTTATGCTATCGTATTTTCAGCCTGATTTATACCAACATCCTTCAGATCTGACAGATTGATATCATCTGCTATGTCGTCCGCAGCGAACGTAACCGATGGCTTTTTCAGATTGAAGGCTAAAACCCCTAGCCAGAATAACAGCACAGGCACCATCACATCCAGTTGACGTGGATAGGCACTTAAAGCACCGCTTAACCCTAAATAAATTCCGGCAAGTAACAGCAAGAACTTTACCGGGTAGATCACTCTTTTCCAGTTCAGCAAAGTGACGGCCAGGCCGATAAGAGATGACCATAGCAGCAAGGATCCGCGAATAATATTTCCTACAATAGCCCCATCCTGGTAAGAGTAGCTGTAAGGAAAATTAAATAACATGCGCGAGCAGTTGTAGTAATAATTCTCTATAAACTTAAAGGGATGATTTTCAATATTCCGGATAGCGGCAGCTTTAAAAAGAGCGTCTTGCTCAATGGCACTATGCTTTAGAATAAAATTCACTTCTTTGGAATGGTTTTTCTTTAGCATCGCAGCGCCTTCGGGCGATTTAAACAGCATTGGGTATTGGTTGTTGCTTAGCTGGGGCAGCTTCCAGTCGCCATATTCATTATCATAAGGCGAGCTCATCCAATACAGACTCATTCCGCCAGAATTCCCCCAATAAAACATTTTGCCTGTTATGTTATAGGTATAAGCTAAATAAGGCATAGTCACGGCAAAAGCGATCAGCAGAACTTTAACCGATAATAAGTGATATGGCCTGTTCTTTTTAAAGAATAATAAGACAAAACAACTTATAAGACCTATAAGCAGAACGTATCCGAATATAATCTTTGTTAATGTAAGATACCCTAATACTAAACCCGCAATAATACCATACTTAATACTTCCGCGCGTATAACATAGCGTAAGCGAATAGATAAATGACGAGACCAGCAAGCATGTAAACGCCTCAGTATACATAATAGGGAGTATCGAAAGCGCATTTGGATAAATGGCAAGCGGCAAGGTAAGCAGCAACGCCATATTATGATTGGTAACCATCTTGAGTGCCTTATACAGAAAGACCAAAGCAAAATACTGGTAAACGGCATTCATTAAAGTGATCGTCAATGAATGGATTTTGAGCCACATAAATGGTACAATGGTCAACGGATACCCCGGGCCGTTCCATAAATCAATGTGTGGTTTAGGCGGTGAATAGTAACCATGCAGCAGGTGCCAGGCAAAATCCGCATAACGTATTTCGTCGCCATATAGCTTTGGCCATTTATTAATAAGGATGACAACAGTGTATAAAGCGAGGAATGGCAGAAAAATTACATATGGATTCCGGGTCAGCTTTACTGCCATGACAAGTCAGGATTTGGTGCTTAAAGGTATAATTTATTAACGAGACATATTGATAATAACGCAAATACCCATTTTACATTACAGATATAGCATTATTCGTCAGAAATGCTTGGATTGGAATCGAGATATTTTAAAAAATCAGTAAATTCGTTTTTTGCTTATACGACAATCTTCCTATGTCATTAAAGGAAAAAGAGCACGCGTCTGTGCCGCCATTTTTACTAGGGGGCGGCGAGATGGGAAATCTTATCAGATCGATTGATTGGTCAGCCACAAGATTGGGTGATCCAAATAACTGGCCGGCTACATTAAAGTATTCGGTCAGCATGATGCTTGCAACAAACTTTCCAGTGCTTATTTGCTGGGGAGAAGATTATCTTCAGCTATACAATGATGCCTTCCGCCTCATACTTGGACAAACCAGGCACCCTCAGGCAATGGGGTTGAGCACAAGCAAAACTTTCGCCGAAATATGGTATACCATCAAGCCACTTTTTACCCGTGTAATGCAGGGAGAAACGGTAAGTTATCCCGACTTTATGGTGCCTTTAAACAGGTACGGGTATTTTGAAGATTGCTACTTTGATTTCTCATACAGTCCTATCAGGGACGAACTTGGAGCTATATGCGGTGTATTGGTGATATGTATGGAGACCACGGCAAGGGTGCGTACAATGAACCAGGCAAAGGTTAATCATGAAAACATCCGCAACATGGTGCGGCAGGCACCGGTGGGCATGTGTATCCTTAAAGGAGACCCATTGTTGGTTGAGGAAGTGAATGATGCTTTTCTGGAAATAATTGGTAAAACCAAAGAGCAATTTGAAAGTACACCTTATTGGACGATAAATGCCGAAACCCCAGTCATATATGAGTCTGCAATAACTGAAGTGATAAATACTGGAAAAAGTTATCACGCAAAAGAGCAGGAGGTAATATTAATACGTAACGGAGTGACTCAAATAACACACTTTGATTTTGTTTATGAACCAATGCGGGATTTCGATGGCAAAGTTGACGGTGTTATGATCGTCGCGATAGATGTGACAGATAAAGCCATATTTAAGCAAGAACAGCTACAGGTTAATGAAGAAATAGCTGCTGCAAATGAAGAATTGGTTTCGACTAACGAAGAACTGGCAGAAATGCAGGTGAATCTTCAGAAGTTGGTTCAGGCGCTTACTGAAAGTGAGGAGAACTTCCGCAATATGATATTACAATCACCTGTTGCTATGGGGTTATTTACTGGTGAAGATATGGTGCTGGAGGTTATTAATGATAAGTTCCTGGAATTGTGGGACAAAGATGCGTCGGTGATAGGTAAACCGGTGGAAGAGGCCTTGCCTGAAATAAAAGGTCAGCCGTATCCGCAGATCATGCGGGATGTTTTCCGAACCGGGGCGACCTATTTAGGGAATGAAGCAAAAGTGTATTTGAACCGAAAGGGCAAACTTGACGAAGGGTATTATAATTTTATCAACCAGGCCTTCAGGGATGGTGAAGGGAAGATAACCGGGCTAATTGTTGTTGCGAACGAGGTGACAGAACAGGTAACAGCCCGCAATGAGATGGAACGGGTATTAACCCAGGCCCGTTTATCAAAAGAAGCGGCTGAACTGGGGCTTTTTGATCTGAACCTGGAAACCGGTACTTTGGAATGGGACGCGAGGTGTCGTACATTATTCGGAATCAGTCACCAAAATCCGGTAACCGGGGATGATTTTATAAATGGCTTGCATCCGCACGACCGCAAACGAATACAAAAAGCTATTGACGACGCTTATAACAAGGAGTTAACCAACGGCTCCTATGATGTTGAATACCGGACGATTGGTGTAGAAGATAAGAAAACTCGTTGGGTCAGGGCAAAAGGGCAGGTCTATTTTGATGGGAATGATAAGCCAGTGCGCTTCATTGGGTCGGTACTGGATACTACCGATAATAAAGCACATGAAGAAGCATTGCGGCGGGTGAATGATGACCTGGCATGGGCAAATAAGGAGCTTATCGAAGCGCAGGTGCAGCTTAGAGAGATCATCAACGAACTGAAGGTAAGCGAAACGAAATATCGTGATCTGGTGCAGCATGCCCCCGTAGGTATTGCGGTTTATCGTGGGCGGGAGGCGATCGTTGAGTCAGTTAATGACGGGATGCTTAAAATATGGGGTAAGCCACCAAGTGTAACGGGTTTGCCACTCACAAAGGCCCTGCCGGAGCTCGAAGGCGAGGGACAGCCATTTTTGAAATTGATAGATGATGTGTTTACCAGTGGCGAAATCTATTATGGATATGAGGCCCGGGCATTGCTAAATCATGACGGGGAACTGAAGGAGGGGTATTTCGATTTTATCTTTCAGCCGTTAAAGGATGATGACGGGGTTATTCATAGCGTATTGCAGGTAGCTATAGATGTTACCCAGCGGGTGATTTCCCGGCTGGAAAAGTTCAGGGCCGAAGAATTGTTGCGGTTTTCTGTCGAGGCGGCAAATGCGGCAACTTGGTATATGGACGCCGAAACACGCGAGTTTGTTGTCTCTGATCGCTTGCGCGAGATTTATGGTCTGCATCCCGACGCTGAGGTTAGCTATGATGATATTCTGAACCAGATACCACCCGAATATCACGAAAGAGTTAACGCAGGTATCCGGGACGCCTTTGCAGAAGGTAAGGGGTATAGTTTGGAGCATCCGCTCGTGAGCGAAAACGGTAAAAAACGCTGGGTTAGGGCATTAGGTAAAGTATACCCGGCCGCTGGCAACCGCAGGGCGCATTTCTCTGGTTTGGCAATCGATATTACCGAACAAAAACAAGATGAACTGCGGAAAAACGATTTCATAGGTATGGTAAGTCATGAGCTGAAAACTCCGCTTACATCACTCACTGCTATTATACAATTGCTGGATATCAAACTAAAAAATCATCCTGATCCCTTTGTCGCTGGCTCTGCTGCCAATGCAAATAAGCAGGCTAAGCGGATGACCTCTATGATCAATGGCTTCCTGAACTTATCCCGTCTGGAATCAGGGAAACTACATATCGTCAAAGAGAAATTTGACATAGAAGAATTAATACAAGAGGTTGTTGATGAAACAGAGTTGGTAGTAGCCAGTCATAGTATTCACTTCACCTCAAGTCAACCCATCATTGTTAATGCCGACCGGGACAAAATAGGCTCAATAATATCCAATCTGTTAAGCAATGCGGTAAAATATTCGCCTAAAGGAAGGAGTATTGAGGTGCAATGTGCTATTGCCGGTAAGAATGTGCAGGTAAATGTAAAGGACGAAGGAATGGGTATAAGAGAGCAGGATAAAGAAAAACTATTTGAGCGGTACTATCGTGTTCAAAGTAATCATACCCAGCATATTTCAGGTTTTGGTATAGGGTTGTATCTCTGTGCCGAAATCATTCAGCGGCATGAAGGCGAAATATGGGCAGAGAGCCAAAGCGGTATAGGTTCCACATTCTATTTCAGTATTCCAAGGGTGGTATAGTTTGCAATAATACCTGCCGGGAGCCAATAATTGTACTACCTTAGCACCGTAAACCAATAAGGCAGCCTTGCCTTTATTCTGCTATTTCTATCAAATTATTAATGAAAAGGAGCTTTATTCTTGCTTTTGCATTATTCGTTTTCGTTGCTGTTGCATCTGCGCAAAAGAAACACAGTGCTGCTAAAACAGCCGGACCTGTTGATATTGCCCCGGTAGGTGTGGTAAAAAATATAAACGACTCTGCATTGCTGGATATCGTGCAAAGACAAACATTCCGCTATTTCTGGGATTTTGCTCACCCGGTAAGTGGGTTGGCCCGCGAACGCGACAATACGGTAAAAGCTGAATATTACTGGGATTATATTAATGAAGCCGATGATGAACCAAACCTGAGTAAATCGACCTTCGGACCGGAGGCTTGTGCTATTGGAGGCACCGGGATGGGAATTCTCTCAACTGTGGTTGCAGTGAACCGGGGATGGGTAGGACGGGATACGGCTTTGAAACGTTTAATAAAGATCGCCGACTTCCTGATCAGGGCAGATTGCTATCATGGAATCTACCCACATTTTATGAACGGCAAAACAGGTAAAACTATTCCGTTCGGCCGCATCGATGATGGCGCTGACATAGTAGAAACATCCTACCTGATGATGGGGCTGCTTACTGCAAAAGAATATTTTAGAGGAAACAGTCTGCCAGAAAGGTATTTCCAGAAACGCGTTCAGCAAATGTGGGATGCTGCTGACTGGAATTGGCATAGCAACGGGGCTAATCAACATTTGTATTGGCACTGGAGCCCATATAATGATTTCGATATGAACTTCCCGGTGTTTGGCTATGACGAGGCACTGATCACCTATATCATAGCAGCTGCATCACCAGGTCACCCGATATCAAAGGAATTGTATGAAAACAGCTGGGTGAAGGGTTCAGGGTGGAAAAATGGCAAAACTTACTACAATTACGTTCTTCCATTGGGTAACTATAATGGCGGTGGCCCACTATTTTTTGAACAATATACCTATATGGGTATTGATCCTAATGGTTTGGTTGATGACCATGATATAGATTATGCTATTCAGACAAAAAACCATACACTAATCAATCGTGCATACTGTATAGATAACCCCAAACACTTTAAGGGATATGGCGCCAACTGCTGGGGCCTAACTGCCGGTGATAGTTGGAAAGGCTATGTTGCTCATTGCCCTGAAGACGATCGCGGCGTAATACAACCAACGGCGGCATTATCCTCATTCCCATATACGCCTGAATACTCTATGCAGGCGCTTAAACATTTCTACTATGATCTGGGTGATAAAATTTGGGGGCCATATGGTTTTGCCGATGGCTTCAGCGAATCACATAACTGGTATGCCAAAACTCATTTGGCGATAGACCAGGGGCCGATTGTGGTGATGATCGAGAATTACCGTACGGGCCTGATCTGGAAGTTGTTTATGAATAACCCCGATGTTCAGAATGGATTGAAGAGATTAGGGTTTAAGAGTAAGTGGGTGAAGCAATAAACTAGAGGGGATTAACTACGTTAAATTTAGGATGATAAGCTTTTATCTGATTGACATAAGTATCAGAATTAGTTTATATCGGAAGTATCATAATCTAATGTCCATCCATTAGGGTTCTTAACCTCTTTTGATGTTGGCCTTTTATATAGTTTAAAGCCAAAACTGTATTGTAGATAGAATATTATGGAATCATCGGAATCGATTCTAAAAAACTTGTCATGTGTAACTATTCGATACTCGGTATTAGAATCAATTTCAAACTCCTCACATGTTGGCTCAACCCAAACTTTTTTCTTTCGGTTAGTGCGATTTCCAAATTCTATATCCGTCAACAATTCGGGATGGTTATTGAAATAATCAATTCTATTCTTGAAAATAGGTTTTTTAAAAAGGAAACTAAACAATCCCATTTCTGATAACTTTATTAAATCAACAAATCGCACTAGCTGTGTTCAAAACTACGATTTTCTTGCAATCCTCAATAAAGTAGTTAAGCCTGTGTGGGAGTTATCACCGCACACTTAAATAGAATGTTCGCAGATGTTCATTTTGTGAACGTAAACATATGTACCAGGAAAGCGACACTGTATTTGGCCCATGTAACGATTTACCTAAGATTTGAAAATTCTTTCTTAACATTTCGGAAAGCTTGTATATTGTAATTCCAATTCTAACCTGATGAAATTATACAAGCTCACTGATGGCATTATACTGCAGCATAATCATGCGAATTATTTAATTCAAACCGATTGGGATACGCTTATTAACCGCGATGGACTGCATGATTATTTAAACGAGATAGCCTCTGAATTACCCGTTCTGACTGAAGCTATCGCAACGGCGCATATCAATGAAAGTCTGTTGGCACCAATCGGGAAACAAGAGGTTTGGGCAGCAGGTGTTACTTACTTGAGGAGCCGTGAAGCACGAATGGAAGAATCAGCAGACTCAGGTGCCGCCGATCTGTACGACAAGGTATACGCTGCCGAAAGGCCTGAGCTTTTCTTCAAAGCATTGCCACATCGGGTGGCAGGGCATAATCAGCAGGTTTATATCAGAAGGGATTCATCATGGAATGTACCTGAACCAGAGATGACCCTATTCATCAATTCAAAAGGCGACATACAAGGCTATACCATCGGCAATGACATGAGCTCGCGCAGTATTGAGGGTGAAAATGCGCTTTATCTGCCGCAGGCAAAAATATATGAACGTAGTGCCGCTTTGGGGCCGTGTTTGTATGTGCCGGAGCAACCTGTATCATTGGATACTTCTATCAAGATGAGCATCAGCCGCAATGGAAGCGAGGTTTATAACGATGAAACCACTATCAGCAGAATGAAAAGGACTTTCCCGGAATTGGCTGGGTTCTTGTATCGTGAATGTAATTTCCCGAACGGGAGCTTCCTGATGACAGGCACCTGCCTGGTGCCCGGTAATGACTTCACACTCCAGGAAAATGATGTGGTGTCCATTAGCATAGATCATATCGGTACTTTAATAAATACCATTAGTTATAAACCATTATAAATACTTGATCACATGAAAAAAACGCTGCTTGGCTTTTTAATGTTTGGTTTGGTTGTGTTTTCGGCAGATGCGCAACAAAAATTTAACGGATTAGACGTCAATCTAAGTAATCTTTACCGCACGTCGGATGCGAAAACCCGTTCCATTAGCCCTGAAAATTTTAATGGTGAAAAAGGTAAAGGCGGTATGGCGACTACCGGAACAGGCTCAGGCCCTTCACGGGATTTGGGACAAAAATGGAAGGTGAGCCCCAGTGTTGTGATCAAGAAACATACTGTTTTTACAGTGGCCGAGATCGATGGCCCCGGCGCAATCCAGCATATCTGGATGACGCCAACCGGCAACTGGCGTTATTCTATATTCCGTTTTTATTGGGATGATGAGACTACACCATCCATTGAGGTACCTGTCGGCGACTTTTTTTGTTTGGGCTGGGGTAAATTTGTGCCTGTTACGTCGTTGGCAGTTGTTGCAAATCCGGGCAGTGGTCTAAACTGTTACTGGCCTATGCCTTTCCGTAAAAAATGCCGCATCACTATGGAAAATATGGATGATCATGACATGGTGCTTTATTACCAGGTAGATTATACTTTAACCGAAGTGCCAAAGGATGCAGGTTATCTGCACGCGCAGTTCCGCAGGGTAAATCCATTGCCATTTAAAAAGGACTATGTTTTGGTGGATAGCATTAAAGGTAAAGGGCAATATGTGGGTACTTATATGGCATACGGCTCAAACAAAAATGGCTGGTGGGGAGAAGGTGAGATCAAATTTTTTATGGATGGTGATACAGAATTCCCAACTATTAATGGTACCGGCACGGAGGATTACTTCTGCGGTGCATATGATTTTGATACGCAAAAGAAGAATAAAGCAGGTGTTGAAAAGAGTGAATACACCGAATTTAGCGGACCCTACACCGGCTTGCCGCAAGTAATAAGAGGAGACGGGCACTACGACATTGCACAACGTTTTGGTTTGTATCGTTGGCACATAATGGATCCTATCCGATTTGATAAGGACTTGAAAGTAACTATTCAGGACCTGGGCTGGCACCAGGATGGCCGTTATATGCCTTTACAGGATGATATTGCATCGACTGTATTTTGGTATCAAACCGAACCACATAATACTTTCCCCAAATTACCTGCAAAAGATCAGTTGGAAGTAAATTAAAAAGCGATGAAACCAAACCCTATCCTCACATTAACCGGCATTATGATGCTGTTATGCTCATGCCATGGCAAAAAGAACAACAGCTTTAATAATGCTGTTCCCCCCCAAAAGGGAACATTTGGCTATGATCTGGATTTCCTCCGGAAAAAAGACAGTATAGTAGTGCTGAGAGATAGCAGCGGTGCAGCTGAAGTGGTTATTTCAGCTAAATATCAGGGTAAAGTGTTTACCTCTACAGCCGAAGGCGATACCGGCAAAAGCTTTGGTTGGATAAATTACAAGGCATTTGACGGTCCGGTCGATCCGCATATGAATGCCTATGGCGGCGAAGACAGGCTTTGGCTTGGGCCGGAAGGAGGGAAGTTTGCTTTGTTTTTTAAAAAGGATGCAAAAATGGTGTTTGAGAATTGGGCCACACCAGCGCCATTCGATCATGAGAGCTGGAAGACAGCAGGTATAAGCGATCACCAGATATCGCTTACAAAAAACATGAGCCTGGTAAATTATAAAGGTACTCAACTGGATTTAAAGGTCGATCGTAAGATCAGCATACTGGAAAGAAATGATATCAGCAACATCCTGAAAATGCATGTGGATAGTGCGGTTAAGGTTGTCGGAATTAAAACAGATAATACAATTACTAATACAGGCAAGGATGAATGGACTAAGCAAACAGGAGCACCTTGCCTGTGGAACCTGGATATGTTTACCCCGTCGTCCAGCGCTACCATTGTAATCCCTTATGATGAAAAAGCCAGTGGCAAAGTAGCCACAACTGATTATTTTGGACAAATCCCTTCGGACAGGGTTACAACTAAGAAGGGGCATTTATTCTTTAAGGCCGACGGTAAATCAAGAGGTAAGCTGGGGATGACAGCTGCGAGGACATTGACCGTTGCCGGCAGTTACGATGCTGCTAATAATGTACTCAGCGTTATACTTTTTGACGCAGATAAAAAGGCCATCTACCTTAACCAGGAATGGAAAACAAATAAAGATCCATTAATTGGCGACGCCGTAAATGCCTACAATGACGGCCCTTTGACTAATGGTGGTCAGCTGGGACCGTTTTATGAATTGGAAAGTGTGTCGCCGGCGGCATTTTTAAAGCCCGATGAAAAACTGACGCATCAGCATTATATTTTTCATTTTACAGGAGACACAGCAGGTTTGAACGCCATATCTTCCAGAATATTGGGCGTTTCTTTAGCGGATATCCAGTCGGCTTTTAAATAGAAACGCCGGGACTGTGCCCGGCGCTCTTCCAATTAAAAAAACTATGAATGAAAAATCAAAACTGATTCGTGGTTATGAAATGTTGTGTTCACAGATGTAGTTAAGCGTTTGTTTTGATAGCGGTTTACTGATAAACGAATTAACACATTTGTATTTGCTCGACCGCTCTTTGTCAGATTCTCTGACCGAGGAGGTCATCACATACACTTCAATATTTTTCTTAAAACTATTTTTCAACATCTCAAATCTGTCCAGGAACTCCCATCCGCTAAAGTCGGGCATCGTCAGATCAAGAAAGATCACATCGGGCAGTTTTTCTGTTGCCGATCTGTTCTCTTCTATATACTCCAATATCATGCTGCCATCAAAAGTGTAAGTGGCTTGTTTGCATGCTCCATTATTATAAAGCATGGTCCGCATGATATAATGATCAATAGGATTGTCATCAATTAATACAAGTTTACACATAGTGATATTTTTTATAGGTCTCAAGTATCACATTTCAGCTTTATGCCGCTATGCTTTTAACTTATATGCAAATGATGTACCACTGCCAAGAAAATTGAACCTATTTGGTTGACGTTCGTATAAACCGTCCGCAACCTAATTAATTTGACAATTATGCATCCACAGTTGATATCTGTATTAAGCACGAGCAATCCTTATAATCCCAGGCCTAACGATGTTACCCGTTATAATGCCGAAAAGGTGCTTAACTATATAGAAGACATTAATTTAGAGCAAAATTTAAGCTTTAAACCTACAAAATCGGGTAGCCTGGCTATTGCATGGAAAATTGGTGAGTGGGAGTATCAAATGGAATGTGTAAAAAATGGATATATTATTTACACATTCACAAAATCTGAATATGAAAAGGCAAGCGGTTGCGAATTGTTTGATGATTTTATTCCCCAATTTGAGAAATATCTGCTAATGCTCTGATCAGCCTGCTTTAAGCGATGGGCGCGGATCTTCACTGCTTATATTCATCTCTGGATAGCCGATATATTGAGCATACCACAAAAGTGCAGATGCGACCATGGGCCTCAAATAATCCTTAATATTTACAGTTTCAAATGCTAACAGATCGCCCGGATAGCGGCTATAGAATTGCAATTCGGATGGATTTGGCTGAAAAGGCTCGTTGTTTAAATGATGAACGCTGATAGTCAACATGGATTTTACATCCCTGATCATGTCACCAGTCTCCGTTTGTACTAGATAAAAATTGGACGATAGCATCTGCTGGTATTGTGTGTATTGCTAACACTTGTCAAAAAATGTACCATTTCATTTCATCGCTAATTAATTCGCTTTAACTGCAGTGTTTCTTTCTTTGAAATCATAATTACTTGTTAATAAGATGTAATGTGAAGTTTATTTAAAGTAAGAATTTTAGATTTTATTACGCTGATCCGTTCTTTTTCGGGTATGGCCTTTTTACCTGAGAAATGATTGGATAAGGGCAGGGTAAAACAGCTAAAAAATCAGTTTATAGGACGCTGTGAATTAATAACTTATCTGAATAAATTATTGAAGAAAATGCTTTGAAATGTGCGACTAAATTATTATGTTTAATTGTGTGTTAACTGTGGATGAAAATAACGATTGCGCTGTATCTGGCCCTACCTTCGGATAAAAGCATCTTTGATCGTTCGTTTTCGGTGCTTAAGCCTTCAAGAAAAGTTTAGTTTAACTACTTGATTATTAAAATCTTATTTGCGTCCCTTTATCTGAATATTAAAGGGCGGTTAGAAATTGGATTTTATGAAACAAACCGTATTGTGCAACGTCTTAAATATGAAACATTAAGTTATGGTTAATCCTGTCAATTATCAGCTGTATACAAACGAGGTGGTGCGTTTGATTACGATTGAGCCCGTTTATGAAGAAATTGCTGGCGGAGATTTGTTTGCTACCGGACGTTATATTTTAAGCGAAGGCGATACAACCATTGGTGAGATACGTGTTGACGGCGGGTTGGTTGAGTGTGAATGGAATGAAAATATTACGCTGGCTGATGAAGATGTGCACCTGATTGTAGCGTTCATAAATGAGTATAATGAACCCGAACTCGCCGGATACCTGGATTAAACGCCTGTTTATGACACCCGGCAGTAGCTTCTCATCTTGTTATGATTTACTCTATCAATATAGCATAAATTACTTTTAAATTTATTTTAAAAAGTTACATAATCTATTTAACATTTCCTTTCGGATTTAGATTGTTATTATTACATTGGGCTTTCCAATTCAACTAATCTAAAATTATGGCCGAAACTTCTCCAAGATTTTTATCCCTGGATGTATTCCGTGGAATGACTATTTGTTTCATGATTATTGTAAATAACCCGGGGGGCGAAGCCTTCTGGCCGCTCAACCATGCCAAATGGGACGGCTTTACTCCAACTGATCTTGTATTCCCTTCTTTCCTTTTTGCCGTTGGTAACGCAATGAGCTTTACTATGAAAAAGTTTCAGCAGATGGATAATTCCGCAGTATTGCTAAAAATTTTCAAAAGAACATTCCTGATATTCATCATCGGTTACCTGATGTACTGGTTCCCGTTTTTCAAGGTTGATCATGGGCAATGGTCGCTAGCGCCAATATCACATACACGCATTGTTGGTGTATTGCAGCGAATAGCTCTGTGTTATTGTGCCGCTTCGCTCATGATCCATTATCTGCCTACTCGTGCAGTTTATATACTATCGGCCATACTTTTATTAGGTTATTGGATAATATTGCTGGTCTGCGGTGAACCTGGAGCTCAATTAACCATGACTGGAAACGCAGGTTACTTCCTTGATAAATGGATATTAGGCGAAGCACATATGTACCATGGCGAGGGTGTTGCTTTTGAACCGGAAGGGTTTTTAAGTACGATTCCAGCCATCGTAAATGTGGTTATCGGTTATTATGCCGGTAAGTTCATACAGGAAAAAGGAAAAGGTTATGAGACTGTATCCAAGCTGTTACTGACCGGCTGCTTGTTCATATTCATTGCTATTTGCTGGGACCCGGCATTCCCGATGAATAAAAAACTGTGGACAAGCTCATTTGTGTTTGTTACTACAGGCCTCGACCTGGTGATTATTTCCTTCCTGCTGTATATTTTGGAAATACGCGCTTGGAATAAAGGCAACTGGGCTAATTTCTTTACTGTGGTTGGCAAAAACCCGCTGCCAATATATGTGCTTTCCGAAATATTGCTCATTATGCTGGCATGGATATCCGTAGGGGGTAAGGTATTGCCTGCTATGTGGACTTCAGCTTTCCAGGCTATCGCACCGGGAAAAATAGGCTCACTACTATTTGCTATTAGCTTTATGCTGGCTTGTTGGGTAGTGGGTTATGTACTCGACAAAAAGAAAATTTACATCAGGGTATAAATAAAGATCTTTTATAATCAACTAAATCTCAGTCTCGGAAGGGCCCTGCAAATGCGGGCCCTTTTTTGTTAGCGGCAACCAATGTTTATTTTATGCCGTAATTGGAGGGAAATGGTTCAATCAAAAGAACTATATTTCCCATTATTTATTAATTATATAATCATTCAGAATAAATATGCCTTTTATAGCATCAGTATCAAAAATAGACTTGCCTTATCGCATAGCACAACAGGAAGCCAAAGAGCGGGCAAGGGCAATGTTTGCCGAAAGTTTCCCGCAGGTCGACCGGCTTATACAAGCATTTGACAATACTGAAATAGTAACCCGTAATTTTTGCGAACCTATAAGCTATTATATTACTCCTAATACTTTCGAAGAACGAAATGATGAATATCTGCAACAGGCCCTGATATGGTCAGTAAAGGCAATTGAAGATTGTATTGAGTCGTCGAGCATTGATAAAAATGAAATCACAGATATCCTCTTTGTATCAACAACCGGTTTAGCCACGCCAAGCATAGATGCATTGATTATTAACCAGATGCGTTTAAATCCGCATATTAACCGTATTCCCATTTTTGGCTTAGGTTGTGGGGGCGGTGTTTCGGGAATGGCTAAAGCCAATGCCCTGGCGAAAGCAAATCCGGATGCTATAGTATTGCTGGTCGCAGTTGAGCTATGCTCACTAACTTTACTGCGGAATGATTACAGCAAAAGCAATTTCATAGGATCAAGCCTGTTTTCAGACGGTGTTGCTGCCTGTATTGTAATGGGAGATAATCGCCAGGGTAACAAAGCAGTAAAATACCAGGCATCAAGCAGTAAGTTATACTATGATTCGTTGGAGGTAATGGGTTGGGATTTTAAGAATACAGGCTTTAAGGTGTTATTCTCAAAGGACATTCCGACTTTTATTAATGAGCACATAAGGGAAGATATCGATAACTTTTTAGCTGCACAAGGATTGAAGTTAAGTGATATCAAAAACTTTATTTTTCATCCCGGAGGTAAAAAGGTATTGGATGCTTATACCGATGCACTGAACCTGGAGGACGATTCTTTACAGAAAACGCGTTTGGTGATGAATAACTACGGTAATATGTCAAGCGTGACTGTGCTGTACGTTCTTGAAAAATTTATGAGCGAAGGTTTTGAAGACGGTTATGGATTGATGCTGGCCATGGGACCTGGTTTTTCGAGCGAGATGGTGCTTTTAAAGATGGGCAATTAATTTAAGTCCAAAGTCCCTGGTCATAAGTCGAAAGCCGGCTTGATCTAAATGACTTAAGACTTTCGACTGCAGACTTAAGACTTAACCAAATGTATTTTATTATCTTCATCGTATTTCTCATCACACAGCGAATAACCGAGCTTTATATTTCTAAGCGGAACGAGAAATGGCTGTTGTCACAGGGCGCAATTGAATACGGTCGTGAGCATTATCCTTATATAGTTGCGCTGCACACTTTATTTATTGTATCTCTTATAGTTGAATACTATTTATCAGGTGGACAACCGATGAGCTATGTTTTTCTGCTGCTTTTTATTTTGCTGTTACTGTTTAAATATTGGGTGCTGAGCTCCCTGGGTTTGTATTGGAATACAAGGATATATCGTGTGCCGGGTTCAGTTGCAGTAAAGAAAGGGCCTTATAAATTATTTAAGCATCCCAATTATGTGGATGTAGTACTCGAGATCGCGATAATTCCCCTTGTATTTCATTTGTATTATACGGCTTTAATTTTCAGTGTGCTGAATGCGATCATGCTTTCGGTGAGGATAAAAGTTGAGAATAAAGTTTGGGCGCATTGATGTTGACTACAGCTTTTGGTATTGCGCAGGCAGGAGCCCCGTCAATTGCTTAAATGTCCGTGTAAAATGGCTTTGATCGAAAAATCCGCAGGCATAAGCCACGTCAGTCAATTTGACGTGAGGGGTCTTTAGCATTTCCAGTGCCCGTTCTGTTTTTAGCTTGCGCATATAAGCACCAAGTGTACAGCTAAAATATTGTGGGAAATAGGCAGAAACGGTAACCGGATGAACACCCGCAATTGCTGCCAGGTCCTCCAGGTTCAACGTTTCGTCCCAGTGGTCATTCATAGCTTCATATACTTTTTTGATCCAGTCTGGCTGTTGTTTCTCTTCACGCCAATATTGTGCCCGATTTAAAAATTCGAGCAGCAGCATTTTAACCGAGGTGTGAGAGAAGGTATCGTCAGCCGATAGCTCACCATAAACCTTAAGCATTAATAATCTGGCATCCGGAGTTTTGTCGAGTGTATGGCTAAAGGTTGCCCCGGCAAATCCTGATTGCAGAAGAAAGTCCTCGGTCATTTCCAGATTAATGTGAACAGAATGGGACATGCGGAGAATTTGGTGTGGCTCTCCGGCTTGGTAGAAAGTTATCCTGCCGGGTAGACGCTCATATTGATTTTTCTTTTTTTCAGAGCAACCACCCTGTAAAACAAAACTGATGTGCGGGTTAACATGGCAATGCCAATTATCGTTGAATTGATGCTTGTGGTAGGCGCTTACACTGGCCAGTATGCCGTCAGCCTGCTGTTCTTTCAGAATATTACCCGCGTATTGCCCCTGTTCCAGTATTTGCATTATGCAATTTAAAATAATTCTACAACATTAATCCTGTACTATTTTGACCATCCGGCTTTGGTTAGTTTTACATCATTAGTTCAACAATATGAAAAAAACGATTTGCTTCTTCGTTGCAATCATCACCATGGCTACTTCAAGTCTTTACGGACAAAGTATCACCTCTAAAATAGATAGCGTATTTAACGTTCCGTATCGTAACAGCTCATTAAATGGTAATTTGCTGATTGCTGAAAAAGGGAAAGTCATTTATCAGCGCTCTTTCGGATATCGGGATGTTGCAAATCAACAACCTATCACCCCTGTGTCCGCATTTGGGTTAGCATCTATTTCCAAACAGTTTACCTTGACAGCTGTGCTGCAGTTAAAAGAAAAGGGCAAACTCAAACTGGATGATCATTTTGTTAAATATTTTCCTGATTTCCCTTTCCCTGAGATCACTATAGGGCAAATGCTGACCCATACTTCCGGTCTGCCTGATTATGAACTTTTCGATAAGTTGATCGAAAAAGAACCGGACCGCATATTTGGGAATAAAGACATTATCCCGGCTCTGAAAGTGTGGAACAAAGGTTTGCAATTTAAACCCGGTGACGACTGGAGCTATTCGAATATGAATTATTGCCTGCTGGCTTTACTGATAGAAAAGTTGAGTGGGGAAACGCTGCAAGCCTATTTAGAGAAAAATATGTTCAAACCAGCCGGAATTCATCATACTTACATCGAAAACGTGGTACTTAAAACAAACAATCCCGATAGGACCGTCAACTATGAGTACCCAACTTTTTATGCCAGTAAGTTGGTGCCTGTCGACTCGGTTCCGGATGAACACAAGATGATCTATAACCTCGGTGGCTTCTCAGGTCAGGGCGGTTTAACAAGTACCGCCGAAGACTTACTTAAATTTGATAATGCGTTCTTTTCGGGAAAACTGATCAATGCAAATGACGTCAATGAAGCACTAACGGCAGTTAAATTTAACAACGGCCAGACGGCACAGGTATTTGATCAGTTTATCGACCTGGGTGCTTCAGGTTATGGAATGGGTTGGTTTGTTTTAAAAGATACCACCAAAGGGAAGATCGTTTGGCATTCGGGCGGGCGGCCCGGTATATCAACGGTTCATTTGCATAATTTGAGGACTGACCAAACGATTATCATGCTGCAAAATACGCAGGAAAGCAGTACTACGCCAGCCGTTTATGCTTACCATTTATTGAATGGGGAGTCCATGCATGGCGCGGGTATACCAATTATCCGATTTTATGCCCAGGCGCTGGTAAATGAGGGCACTGACGCAGCTGCTATTAAATTGCAGGCATTGCGGGGTGACTCAAACTATCAAATGCCTAAAGATTGGATGTGGGTGGATTTAGGCTATCAACTGTCGCAGAAAAAAGAATATATTCCATTGGCCCTTGAGGCGTTCAGAACCGCAAGCATTCTAATTCCAGATAACTGGTATATTAATCAGAATTATGCCACTGCTTTAGAGAAAGTAGGTAAAAATAAATTGGCTATTACACTTTATAAAAAAAGCATAGCCGAAAACCCTAAACAAGACGATTATTCCGCGAATAGAATAAAAGCACTGGAAGGAAAATAAACTATTTTTTATCACTCACTTTCTTAGATACTCCATCCCAAAGTCGTTTTGATACGACTTTTTCGAGTACCTCCTGCCGATAATTGCGGCTGATGGGAATTCGCCCGGTTTGGATAAAAATCTCATTTCCTTCAATGCCATTAATTTTATTAATGGCCACAATGTATGATTTGTGCACGCGGATAAAGGCCCGCTCGTCGAGATTTTCCTCTAAACTTTTAAGTGATAGCATCGTGACAAATTTGCCTTTATCCGTGTAGATGTTCACATAGTTTTGCATGCCTTCCACATACTGGATATCTTCAAAAGGTATCTTTTCGTATTTATTACCGCATTTGATAAAAAAGTAATCCTCATCCTGTTTTGCCGGGTCGCCAGTTAATAACTTATGATAATCTCTTGCTTTGGCTGCGGCTTTAAAGAACCGCTCAAATGTGATCGGTTTAAGCAGGTAATCCAGTACATTTAATTGGAATCCCTCAAGCGCGTAAGATGGATAGGCGGTTGTAATTACTGCCATCGGTGGTTTCTGCATGATCTTCAGGAACTCTATCCCGTTCATTTTAGGCATTTGTATATCCAGGAAGATCAGATCGACAGTTTGCCGGTCGATCAGCGGAAGCAGTTCAAGAGGGTTTTCGCACACGCCGCCAAGATTTAAAAAATCAACCTCACGCACGTAGTTGGCCAGGCCTTCTCTTGCCAATGGTTCGTCATCAATAATTACACAGTTGATCATTTTATTTGGCTATTAGTTGTGCAGAAGGAGACATTTCTAATTGGGATAATTGCAATTCCAGCTTCACTATAAAGGTTTCCGGGTTTTTCTGAATATCCAGTTTGTATTGCCCGGGATAGATCAGATCAAGCCTGCGCTGTACATTTTTTAAACCGATCCCGCCATAATTGATCACTTCATACGATCTATTCTCAGACGTACTATTTGCAACGGTTAAATGAAGCTGCACCCCTGTTACAGCCAGATCAATATTGATCCAGTTGGATTCTTTTTTATGCTTGGATACATGTTTGAAAGCATTCTCTACAAAGGTCATCAAAACAAATGGTGCTATGCCTATGCCCGGCGAATATCCTTCTTCTAAATTAAAATTAACTGTTAAGCTTTCATTTTGCCTGAGCTTTTCCAGTTCGATAAAATTTTCGAGATAAGCGACCTCTTTGTTCAACGGTATCTGCTGGTCGTTGCATTCATAAAGCTGATGGCGCAGCAATTCAGAAAATTTAGCCAGGGAGGCCGAAGCCATATCCGGATTTTTATGAATAAGAAAAAATATGGAATTGATACTGTTAAATAAAAAATGCGGGTTAAACTGGTATTTCAGGAATTTTAGTTCGGTTTCCAGTTTTTCCTTCTCGAGCGCCTGCTGCCGCCTTTGTCCTTCGAGCCAGTTCTTTGTGAGTTTGATACTCATGCCCAGGGTAATGGCGGTTATGGTATTGGTTAAAGGGCTCCCTTTGGCAGCGTTATAGAAGCTGTTCCAGTTCCAGGTAAAGCCGAACATTTTTTGCCCGTTACTGCCGGCCAGCCAGGCGGTCAGGAAATAACCGGGGACGATAAGCAACGAAGAAGCGATGATGATTAATATCAGGAAAAGTATATACGAGCTGTACCGCCCTTTTTGCAGGTAACGCGGGATGAGAAAATACAAGTTGAAATAGACCGCGAACGCGGGAAAGATGGTGTAAAAGAATGATTTTACAAAAAAGACCGAAAAGAACATTTCATGGGCGGCATCGTAGAGACTGCCTACCGTCAGCGCCCAGAACAGGTAGTTATACAACATCCAGAACGGGATGTGGTAAAGTTTGTATTTGATAAACCAATTTTGTTTGTGCGCTTTAAAGGCCATAGCTAAAGGTAAAGCTATTAGCCCTATTTATAAAGAGCACTATTTGAAAGTGCCTGAATAATTGACCAAATGCACCTGTTGGTACATAACCAGTAAATAGTGACTTTAAGAGACTGTTTTGTCGGGATTTTGGCGATTTTTTGCACTTAATCAATTAGATCCTGTTGGTTGTCAATCTCTTTTTGAGTGGTAGGGTAGTATGTATTCTTTTGAGTGAAAAACCAAAGGATCACATGAAAACAATACTTATCTGCCTGTTACTTTTTACCGCTTCACAATATGCTTTTGGGCAAGTCACCGGAAAATTAACCGGGGGCGACGGAAAACCTGTTCCCTTTGCCAGTATGATCCTGGTCGAAATGCCCGATACCATTCTTATAAAAACAGCATCGACAGATACCAGCGGTGCTTTTCATCTGGATGATGTCAGCAATGGGAAATATGTGTTGAAAATTAATGCGATGGGTTACCAAACCTGGCAATCCGGGGCTTTTGAGTTGACTGCTGGTTCCCGGCAAAAGGACCTCGGGGTGATCGTACTAAAAGGAGCCAGCAAGCAATTAGGCGAAGTAGTGATCCGTGCCGACAAACCGCAGGTACAGCAAACGGCCGAAGGCATGACGGTGAATGTGCAAAACAGCATTATGACGCAGGGCAGCTCGGTATTGGACGTATTGCAACGGTCGCCGGGCGTCATCCTCGATCAGCATAACAATACCATCTCGCTCAACGGAAAAACAGGCGTAACGGTGATGATCGATGGACGGCTCATGCGTATGTCTATGGATCAATTGATAACCTTATTAAGCAGTATGAGCGCCGATAATATTGATAAAATAGAATTGATGAATACGCCCCCTGCCAAATATGATGCCGAAGGCAATGCAGGCATTATTAATATCGTTACCAAAAAGAACAAAAAACGAGGCACGAACGGCTCCGTAACTCTTAGTGGCGGGTATGGTATGTATGAAAAAGCCTCAGCAGGGCTTAATATCAATCACAATACGGGCAAGGTAAACCTGTATGGATCCTTTTCCTATTGGCACAGTCACGACTACGGCTACCTGTACGCAGCGGGCTCGGACAATGCGGCCATAGTAGGAGGGCACGAAGATTTCAGCTATACAGGTATCAGTAAGCCAATTTCTAATTTTGGAGATGGAACATTGGGCGCAGACATAACGCTTGACAAAGCAACTACCTTCGGCGCCAGTGTTAATTATTGGGGTGGTGGTAATACCAACCTGTCCCACAATTATGGTGATTACATTTTCCCGGATGCGCCGTCACTTACTTTTAATTCGTTTTTTAATAACTCCAGTCACCTTGATAACGCCATTGCCAATTTGTACTTAGACAAACGGCTGGCAGGGGAGCAGGCTATTCGTACTGATTTGGATTACCTGTATTACAATACACGGTCACTGTCTAATTCTCAAAGTTCTCTTACCGACAGCCTGGGTGATCCGGCTGGCAACTCCGGCAATCTTTTTTCACCCGTACAACGCGATTTTGGTAATACACGGATACAGGTATTGATCGGGAAGCTGGATTATTCTAAGCAACTGAATAAGAAAATAAAGCTCGAAGCCGGAGCCAAAGCGACTTATACCCGCACTACAGCCAGTTCGGGTATCGAAGATTTTGAGAATGGTGTTTGGGTGCCCAATATAGTAGGGTCAGCCAATAACTTTGTTACTTATGAAACGATCGATGCGGGTTACCTCACTTTTAACATGCAGCTCGATTCGGTTACCAATTTGGTTGCAGGCACCCGTTATGAGTATTCACATAATTATACGGATAAATCAGCTGATACCAATTACAGGGTCGACCGTAAACTGGTAAGACTTTTTCCCTCCGTATTCTTTTCAAGAAAGCTGAGTGATAATTCATCCTGGCAAGCGTCTTACACCGAACGTGTTACGAGGCCCTCGTATAACGATCTGGCATCCTATGTTAGCTATAACAGCCCGACATCTGTTTTCACAGGAAATCCGTTAGTGAAACCAACCATTACGCGTAACCTTAAATTCGGCTATAATACCCATGGCTACCTGTTTTCCATATTGTTCAGCCGCGATGATGATCCCATTTTAGGGATCCAGGGCATGCCCGGTCCTGTAAAGGGAGTGGTTTATCTGCGACCCGAAAATGGTGATTGGCAGAATTCAATCACCCTGCAGGCAACCATACCAATCAAAATCAGCAGTTGGTGGGATATGAATTATACTTTTACCGGAGGATTAAGACAATATAAGATATCATTCACTCCACAGGCGTTTGAAAAAACCTTTATGGCGGGTTCACTTAATTTCAGCGAGAATTTCAAATTGTCGCATGGGTTTTCAGCTGAGTTGTCCGGCTATTACAATTCGCCTTCTTATAGTTCCAATGGGCGGTCATACAGCAATACTATAGTAGATTTGGGACTGAAAAAAGAGCTCGGCGAAGGCAAGGGTAGTTTGAAGCTATCGGTTGCTGATATCTTTAGAAGTGGTAGCTACAGGGGTAGTGGAGGCTACCTAACAACAGACGCCTTCAATACCAAAGTACATATAATTTATTACGGTGAATCGAAGTTGGCCACCATTTTTAAAATTTCTTATTATCGACCATTTGGTTCAACCAAAAACAAAAATCAGGAGAAAAGGGACAGCGGAGCAGGAGAGGAACGGAGTAGACTATAGGTAAAAAAACAAAATCCCCGGCCATTCACTACCGGGGATTTTAACCATTCTTCAAACCAATTAAAAATATTTAATCTCTTATTTATTAACCACGTAGTTATACGCAGCCGTTTTACAGAAGGTTATACTTTTTTTAAAAATATTTTAAAATATTTTTAGGGAGGTTTAAGGCCTGCTTAAATAGCTCCTCCCCTGGAATCAGGGGAGGCCGGGAGGGGTAAAAAACCTTTTTTATTTTTCTCTTTTTTGTTTTGATTATTAATGATATATTTGCCCCTCTTTTAGGAGAACTATAAACGATGAAAAAAGATCTGCATCCAAAAAACTATAGATTAGTTGTTTTTAAAGATATGTCAAACGACTACTCTTTCTTAACAAAATCATGTATCGATACCCGCGAAACTGTAAAGTGGGAAGATGGTAACGAATATCCATTAGTGAAATTAGAAATTTCTCACACATCTCACCCGTTCTATACTGGTAAGATGAAACTGGTAGATACCGCAGGACGTATCGACAAATTCCGCACCCGTTACGCTAAAAAGTAATTTTAGCTTCGTGATAAATTATTTACAGGTCTCCCGGTACATCGGGGGACTTTTTTTATTTTTGCGCCATGGCAATTATTTTATTTGACGGTGATGTTCACCAAACATTGCTGCCTTTGACATATACCCGCCCTGCGGCCGATCTGCGTCTAGGTATCCTGACGATTGCCCAAAAGTGGGCGAAATACCTGAAGCAAAATTATTCTTTCCATACGCAGGCTTATTTAAGCGTTAAGTTCCCTGTCAATATTAAAGCTGAAAACATATTCATTAACGGCTCTGTTTGCCCGGATGAGCTGTTATTAGAGGCGATCGATAAACTTTCAATAGGAGAAGCACTAAAATATAACGGTGAATTAATCGCCGTAAAACTTTCCGAAGCCGATGCGAAAGCATTCGATCCACAAGCTCAATTTGATCGCTCGGTAGATTATGCAGGTACACCGGTTGTAATTAAATATCCGGAGCATATTTTTAAGAATAATGATGTCGAACTGAAAAAGGATTTTCAGTTATTGACCAAAGGCCGTAGCAGTGCTGCTATTAGCTCAACCAATACCATTATAGGTAATGATTTTTTTGCGGAAGAAGGTGCTGTTGCTGAATGTTCATCATTTAATACTACTAACGGGCCTATCTATTTAGCTAACACAACTGAAGTTTGGGAAGGAACACATATCCGAGGTTCATTTGCTTTGTGCAATAACTCACAAGTGAAAATGGGTGCCAAGATATACGGCGGAACTACCGTTGGCCCGTATTGCCGTGTGGGCGGTGAGATAAACAATTCTGTGATCTGGGGCTATTCATCTAAAGGGCATGAAGGTTACCTGGGAAATTCGGTGATGGGGGAGTGGTGCAATATCGGTGCCGACAGCAATAACTCAAACATGAAGAATAATTATGCTGAGGTAAAACTTTGGGATTACCCTTCGCAGCACTTTCGCGCTACAGGTTTGCAATTTTGCGGACTCATTATGGCTGACCACTCCAAATGTGGCATTAATACCATGTTTAATACAGGCACAGTCGTAGGCGTTAATTGTAATGTTTTTGGCGCTGGTTTCCCGAGAAATTTTGTTCCTGATTTTTCTTGGGGAGGTTCACATGGACTTGAAACCTATAGCTTGAAAAAAGCATTTGAAACCAATGAAAGAGTATTTGCCCGCCGCGATCACCGTAAATTTGATGATGTGGAGCGGGATATTCTAAAGGCCGTTTTTGAATTGACAGAGGAATACAGGCACATCGGACTTTAATAATAATATAGTTAAGTGGTTGATTGAGCTGATTAAGTGAGTAAGTTATTTAATTGTCAACCATTCAACTTAATCTAACATAATCAACTAAAAAATAAATCATGAGAAAAAAAATTGTCGCCGGAAACTGGAAAATGAACATGGACTATGAGCAAGGCTTGTCTTTGTTTTCAGAAGTCATTAACATGGCGCACGACGAGATAACCGGTAAACAACACATCGTGGTATGCAGTCCGTTTATTCACCTGCATAGCCTGGTGCAATTGTCAAAAGGTAATACCCGCGTTTCAGTTGGTGCACAGAATGCTCACCAGGCAGAATCGGGTGCATACACCGGCGAAACATCTGCAAAGATGATTCATTCAACAGGTGCTGAATATGTTATACTTGGTCACTCAGAGCGCCGTCAATATTTTGGAGAGTCTAATGAACTGCTAGCAAAGAAAACTGATACAGCTTTGGCTAATGGCTTAAAACCAATCTTCTGCATCGGCGAAACCTTGCAAGAGCGCGAAACCAACGTGCATTTCGACGTGATCAAAACACAATTGGAAGAAGGCGTATTCCATTTAAGCGCTGAGCAATTTGGCCAGGTGGTATTAGCTTATGAACCAGTTTGGGCGATAGGCACAGGTGTAACTGCAACATCAGCACAGGCACAGGAGATACACGTATTTATCCGCGGAGAAGTCGCTAAAAAGTATGGACAGGAAGTAGCCAACAATACTACAATCTTATATGGCGGCAGCTGCAACGCCAAAAATGCTGGTGATCTATTCGGGCAGGCGGACATTGATGGTGGCCTGATCGGTGGTGCATCATTAAAATCACGCGATTTTATCGATATTGTTAAGACATTTAATTAAAGATGTGAGAAGTGAGATTTGAGATATGAGACCAGGAATCAGGGTTGAATCTCAAATCTCATATCTCAAATCTCATATCTCAAAATGAGGACCCTGCTAAAAGTACTTTTGCCGCCTTTTGTCGGTTTTGTAGCGTATTTCCTGGCTGTGAGATACAGTTCGGTTTATTTTGCGCTGCGCATCGATAAATTGGGAGAGGGAACCGTAGAAAGCTTTATGGCTTACTTCAAGTACTTTATGCCTTTGTTGTTTGTAGTAGCGGTTCTCACTCAGCATCTCATAGTAGTGCCTGTGTGGAACAGGGTATTTCTCAAATCGAATACAGGTAAGTTTATTTCAGTATTGGTACTATGCCTGATATGCCTGCTTTTTGCAGCGTTTATCAGCTATTGCATCTGGGACAGGCAATCAAGCAGGTGGCATGTTGCTAAAGTTTGCATATTTATGACTGCAGTACAATTGGTATACTGGACCGTAAACCTGGTCGTACTATACTTCCTAACCAAAAAGCCGGAACCAATTTCTGCAGAAACGGAACAGCCAACTGAATAAATCTCACGTCTCAAATCTCATATCTCACATCTGATAAAAAATGGATTATTACGAATTGCTTTTTACCACTCACCCGACAGAAGATTACCAGCAGGACCTGCTTATCGATGCACTCGCAGGTATTGGGTTCAATACCTTTGAGGAAGTAGAGGGTGGTTTCAAGGCGTATATTCCTGAGGGGGATTTTGATAAGCAGGCGCTGGAAGAAAATCTCGCTCCTTATCATGAAATGTTCGGTTTTAACTATGAAGTGAATGTCATACAGCAGAAAAACTGGAATGAGGTATGGGAAAGTAATTTTGAGCCAATACAGATCAGGGATAAGGTTTATGTAAGAGCCACATTCCATCAACCCAAATCTGAGTTCCCATTAGAGATCGTGATCGATCCCAAAATGGCATTTGGAACAGGGCATCATGAGACTACATCGATGATGATGGATTTGATACTGGATGCAGATTTCGCCGGAAAAGATGTATTAGATATGGGTTGCGGGACAGGCATTTTAGCCATATTGGCAAGTAAACTCGGCGCGAAAGACATTACCGCCATTGATTATGACCCGGTTTGTTATGATAGCACTATCGAGAACTCAACATTAAACCATATCGGTAATATCAAATCGATCTGCGGTTCTAAAGAAGTAATACCGAACGTGAAGTTCGATATTATTCTCGCTAATATAAACCGCAACATTCTGCTTGATCAGATGGAGCGCTACAGCGAGGGTTTAAAGAATGGAGGAGAGATATACTTCAGCGGATTTTATGAATCGCCTGATCTGGATATAATAAAAGAAGAAGCTGCCAAATATGGAATGACTTACGTAAGCCATAAAAAGACCAAAGATTGGGTGGCCGCGAAATTTAAGAAACAATAAACGTAGAAACGCCCCGATATCGGGGCGTTTCTATTATAACCATTGAGAGATGCGACGCACCGCGTCTCTACAGAAATTAATATCCCAGGGTAAATCGTCTTCTTATAAACTGGTTTTGCTCCAATTCATCAATAATAGCAACCGCCATATCTTCAACAGTGATCTCCGATTTATTCTCTGCATCAAATACTGGCTGATCGGTCCCTAAACGGAATGCACCGGTACGTATACCAGGATGCAGGTGAATAGCAGGACTCAGGAACGTCCATTCTAAATCATTTTCTTTTTTAATAATGTTCAGGTAATCGCGTGCTGCAGATGCACCGGTTTTCCATTCCGCAGGGAATTGAGGGCTATCAACCAATTGTACGCCTGGAGCAATTTCCAAACTGCCTGCACCGCCTACAACCAGTAAGCGTTTCACGCCTGAAAGTTTTACTGCTTCCTGAATGGACTCTGATCCTTTAATGAAATCGTCGTACAGGTTAGGGTTGGTCCAGCCAGCGTTAAAGGTGTTCACAATGGCATCATGACCTTTAAGCACTTTTGCCAATCCTTCGGTATCATATACGTCGGCGGTTAACAATGTGAGCCTTTCGCTTTTTACAGTTATTTTGCTGGTGTTCCGGGCGATGGCGGTTACTTCATATCCGCGGTTCAATGCTTCGTTTAATACGGCTGAGCCTACAAATCCTGTGGCTCCGATAAGTGCAATGTTCATATTATTGATTTGTTTAATTGTAATTAATTATGTTACAGTTTATATTAAAAAAAATTACTCGAATTTGTTAGCGAAATCTTCAATAGTAATACTACTCAGTTTTTTCAATAAAGTTTTGTCCAGGTCGTCGTATAGCTCATCGAGTTTTTTGTTGATCTGCTTGCCCACAAGACAATCGGGGTTAGGTGTATTTTTAGCCACACCCAGCACGGGTTGATTCTTTACCGCCTGGTATACATCAGCCAGGGTAATTTGTGTTGCCGGTTTAGCCAAAACATAACCACCGCTTTTGCCTTCTTTACTGCTGATCAGCCCCAGGTTACGCAAGTTGCTGATCTCTTTTCTTGCGAGTGCAGGATTTATATTAATGCTCCCTGCTATATAATCAGATGACATTAATTCATTTCCCGTTTTGCTGAGCAAGGTCAGAATGTGTAATGCAATTGGGAAACGTCCGTTCATCTGTAATAATAAATATTACAGTAAAGGTAGATGTTATTTCTGACCCGCCAAAACACTTTATACAAAAATATTTGTTTTGACATTAGGTCAACAATTGAGAGAAATTGCGTATATTTCTTATGAGTAAAACGCGTGTATTTATGACAATAAATAATATGTGTTTCAACCGCCAATTATAAACTTGACCCTCATAAATTTCATATCATTTTGTTTTTGGATCCAATGATCAATAGATAAGATGGCTAATTGTTATTTGTTATGAAAACCTACATAGTTCCAATTGATTTCTCCGAAACCTCAGTTCACGCGGCGGAGTTTACCGCATTATTAACAAACCAAACTGATGTAAGCGAAGTTTATTTGTTACATTCCTATCATGTATCCGTTTATGAAAGCGTGCTGCCAACACCGGATATGCTCATTCCAAGCGAGGAGGAGATTGAGGAACAGGTAGTTGAAAGGACTAAGAAACTGGAAAATCTTCGTGACCGGATACACAAACAGATGCGTGAAGGGGTGACGATCCACATTCGTATCAGTCGTTCGCCCCTGGTTCGGGCCATTATCGAAACAATTAACCAGGTACACGGGGATATTGTAATACTGGGAAGTAATGGAAGCAGCGATATCCATAACAGTCATATTGGAAGCAATGTGATTAATATTTCTAAGTTGAGCCCTGTACCAGTAATTGTAGTTCCGCCGCTCTGTCATTACGAACGAATCAAACGGGTAGTAATGGCCTGCGATTTTAACAAAGTGAAAGATTCGGTCCCGCTGGAACCATTAAAAAGGCTTCTGCAAAGACATGATGTTGAACTACAAGTGGTAAATATTGATAGAGAAGCTAAGTACAGGAATACAGACCCTGAGCAATTGGCAGAAGAAACCGCCTTGTATGGTATGTTGAAAGAGTATCACCCCCGATATTATTACAATAACGAAAGCGACATTCTCAATGGTATATTGGGTTTCGCTAAAGGACATCATGCGCAAATGGTCATCGCATTGCCGCATAAATACAGCTTTTTTCAGTCTTTATTACATAGCAGTGTATCGCAGCAGTTAACTGTGCATTGTGCTGTGCCTGTATTATTATTGAAATAATATTGAGCGTATAGACGCGATGCACCGCGTCTCTACAATTATATTTTAAAGAAAAGAGCATTTTACGTTTATTTGTCGAAACTTTCTTAACAGTTTATATTTTTTAATGGGGATACATTTCATAGCCATAGGCGGCAGTGCGATGCATAACATGGCCATCGCCCTGCACAAAAAAGGGTTCAAAGTAACCGGTTCAGATGACGTTCTGTTTGAACCGTCTGTCTCTCGCCTTTCCAGACATGGAATATTACCTGAAGCCAATGGTTGGTATCCTGAAAGGATTACCCCGGATATCGATGCCATTATATTGGGTATGCATGCCCGGGCGGATAATCCTGAGTTGTTAAAAGCACAGGAACTGGGGCTGAAAATATATTCCTATCCCGAATATATTTACGAGCACTCAAAAAATAAACTGCGCGTAGTAATAGGAGGAAGTCATGGTAAGACTACCATTACCTCTATGATCTTACATGTGTTGATGAACATAGGGAAGGACTTTGACTATTTGGTTGGGGCCCAGTTAGAGGGATTTGATACGATGGTGAAGCTGACTAATGAGGCTCAGGTGATTGTAATAGAAGGAGATGAGTATTTATCATCAGCTATCGACAGAAGACCTAAATTTCACTTATACAAAGCCAATATTGGTGTGATCAGCGGCATAGCCTGGGATCATATCAACGTATTCCCGACGTTTGAAAATTATACCGATCAGTTCGGGATTTTTATCGATACCATACAACCAAATGGCAAGTTGATCTATAGCGAGACAGATGAGGTTTTAAACGACCTGGTTAAAAAAGATAAATCCAAAGTTGAAAAATTGCCTTATCATTTGCCCGATTATAATATTAAAAATGGCATAACTAATATTATAAATAATAAGAAAGAATATCCGCTGCAAATTTTTGGTGAACACAACCTGCTGAATATGGAAGCTGCCCGTTTGGTATGCGAAAGTTTGGGTATCAGTATGGAAGATTTTTATACTCAAATCACCACTTTTAAGGGTGCCGCACGCCGGCTTGAACTGATGGGTAAAAACGAAAGTTCGAACTTTTTCAAGGACTTTGCACACTCACCTTCTAAGCTAAAAGCTACCATTCACGCTGTAAGATCTCAGTTCCCGGATAGACAGTTAGTGGCCTGTATCGAACTTCATACGTTCAGCAGTTTGAATAAAGATTTCCTTGGCGAATATGCTCACTCAATGGATGAGGCAGATGTGACGATCGTTTTTATTGATAAAAAAACGTTTGAGCAAAAAAAAATGGATCCATATCCAGCTGAAACAGTGAAAGATGCGTTTTCAAAAAAGGATTTAACGTTTTATAATGATCCAGCTGAATTGCAGAAATACCTCGAAAATATTGAATTAAACAACGTAAACTTGCTCATGATGAGCTCCGGAAATTTCGGTGGGATTGATTTGCAGAAATTGTCAAAAAAATATTATAAATAATAAGCGTGATATCGATTTTTTAATTGTAACTTTATTAACTACTGAGAAAAACCTTATCTAAAGAAACAAAAAACATGAAGGCACTAGGAAAAAAGATCAGATTACTCCGCCACCAGAAAGGTTGGAGTCAGGAAGATGTAGCTAAAAAGCTCGACATCTCAATTCCTGCTTTTTCGAAAATAGAAACGGGCATAACCGATATCAATTTGTCCCGACTGGAGCAGATTGCGATCTTGTTTGACATGACTGTGGTGCAATTGCTTACATTTAACGACGAAGAACACGATCAGAAATTTATTAATGAATTGGAAGTAGTTAATAAGAAATTAATGGATCGAGATTCGGAAGTTATCGACTTGCAAAAGAAAGTAATTGAATTATTTGAAGAGCTAAGGCATTCAAAAGCTACTGCCTAAACCGCAGTTCCTGTGCCCGACCCTAATTAAAAATATACCGCATCGTTAAATGTTTCTTCCCGAACACACCACCCATACTGTGGTGGAGTGCGATCATTTTATCGTTAAAATCACCTACCCACGATAGTTCCAACTCGTCGTATTGCTTTAACGGCAGTACATATTCCTTTAGCTTGATAAACAAACCTGACTCCAGACCGTGCTTCTGATACTTTTGCTTGGTACCCATTACAATGGCGCGCATCCTTTTTACACCTTTCCATTTGTTATAAACAAATCTGAGTTTACCTATCAGATTAAGCTTGCCGTTTAATCCTTTGATCATTTGGTTGGCATCAGGTAATATTACTACAAACGAAGCAGGTTCGTCATTTACATAGGCAAACCAGATCAGGTTTTCGTCCATCAATGGTTTCATCTTCCTGAAGCTTTCGAGTATAGTGTCTTTAATTATTGGGACAAAGTTTTCGAAATCTTTCCATCCATCGTTATAGATCTCCATAAAGTCTTCTGCAAATTTTTCTATTTGCGATGCCTTTAAGTGTTTAAATTCATATCCAGGCTTTTGGGCCACCCATTTGGCAATTTTGGTAAATCTCTCAGGGAAAGGCTTGTGCGCATCAACATGATTGGTGATCTGCTCATACTGGGTTTTAAAGCCATATTTTTCAAAGAAATCGACATAATAAGGCGGATTATAATTCATCCCGTAGGAGGGCGGTACAAAGCCATCTGCAAGCAATCCCCAAAAATTGTCGTTCTCCCCGAAATTGATAGGGCCGTCCATCGCTCTCATACCCCGATCTTTAAGCCAAGCTTTTGCAGTATCAAATAACAAGTAGGCTGTGTTCATGTTATTAATCGATTCAAAAAAGCCCATCCCGCCTGTTGGCTGCTCGTAATTATAAGCTTTCTTTTCGTTAATGAATGCAGCAACACGGCCGATCAATTGATTATTATCATCAGTCAATATCCAGCGGGCACACTGCCCATGTTTAAAGAAAGGGTTTTTCTCCGGATCAAATACCGCTTCGATATCATTATCCAAGGGGCATATCCAGTTTTTATCATTCTTATAAATTATCCGGGCCACATCTAAAAATGCTTTTTTATCTGCTTTTGTCTTAACCTCGGTAATTTTCATATGGTATAGATATAAAAAAGCATCCAGGGTAAATCTGAATGCTTTAAGTTTAAAATATGCTCAAAAATAGGCTTTTCGCTATTAATAATCGTCGTCTTCGTCGTAACCTTCAAAAGATTCGTACCTCCCAAGGTCGTCAAGAGGCATGTCAAAGTCCTCGTCGTCATCATCATCAATAATCTTCTTTTTCGCAGGCAAATCTGATGACTTGCCATCCGGTTTCTTAGCGGCCGGGCCTTTCGAAGCGGTCGTTTTTTTAACTGGTTTTTTTGGCGTTCCCATTGCGACGATCTGTTTAAAAAATATTAATCAAGATAAATTTAAATCAATTTAAGTGCAAAATTACGATCAGCTTTATAGTCTGCATTTGTTATCTCAAAAATAATTAAAATCATTTTCAAAGAAAATACATTTAAAAATTATTCCGTTTGCTCACCAATAGAGGCAGAGTTGTCTGTAAACTCTTTTATCTGAGGTAATTCGTTCAGGTCATTTATACCGAAGTAGTCCATAAATTGTTGGCTTGTGCTGTACAAAATCGGACGGCCCACGGTATCCGACTTCCCGGCGATGGTGATCAACTCCTTTTCCAATAGTTTTTGAATCGAGTACTCGCTGTTCACTCCGCGTATTTGCTCTATCTCCAGCTTGGTTACCGATTGTTTGTAGGCAATGATAGCCAGAGTTTCCAAAGCTGCCGGACTTAGTTTCTTTTTCGAGCGTTGTAGTTGCAGCAGACTGATAACAGGGTGGTACTCCTTTTTAGTGAGGAACTGATATCCATTTGAGATATGGATCAGTTCTATGGCAAAGTTTTCGTCCTGGTATTTCTTTTTAATGTTATCCAGGCCCAGCATTACTTCGTCTTTAGCAAAATCCCGCTCAAATGCCGATTGAAGACAATACATAATCTCTTCAAGGCGGATACTTTGCTCAGAAGAAAAAATGAGGGCTTCGATATATAATTCGGGATTCTCCATTATTGACCTGCAGATTTTAACGTATCAAATATGCAAAAAGATATGTTCAATGCGGATTTTAATGCGGCAGAAAGTTGCCCAAAAGAAATTTTCACAAGTGGGGAAAAATATTAGCGGAAAAAGCAAACATTGAGGAAAAAATGCAATACGTGGTGGGCATTTATTCCACACTCTATAAAAAATAAAGTAATGGTTAAGTTGTTTTGAAGTAAAAAGCAGACTTTTTAAAAGATGGCACAAGATTTGGCTTATATTATGCGACCCCCACAAAGGGCTGTTTTTCATAGGTAGATGTAGAGGCCGGAAACTGCGAGAGTAACCGGCCTTTCTTTTTGCTCATTAGTTGAAAATAGTTATAAATGTTGTAGAATAGACGTTGTAGTGGTTGAAAAAGTAAAGCCAACAATTCAACTTACAATTTCAACTACTTCAACCAATACAACTAGTAATTAATAACTTGCTCCTCAATCTGAGACGGGATATCACGCCACTCATACTTCTGTGTACGCAATTGTGGCTCGAAGCCTGCTCCCCTGATAGAATCCTGGATGCCTTTGGCAGTAAAGCGATGCGGTGCACCAGCGGCAGATACCACATTTTCTTCGATCATGATGGAGCCGAAGTCATTGGCACCGGCGTGAAGGCATATTTGGGCAACCTGTTTACCAACGGTGAGCCATGATGCTTGTATGTTTTTGATATTGGGTAACATAATACGGCTCAGCGCAATCATGCGGATATATTCATCGCCTGAAACGTTATTGGTAATGCCGCGGACTTTACGCAGTAAAGTACCATCATCCTGGAAAGGCCATGGGATAAAGGCGATAAAGCCGTGATTATCCTCTGGCTTTTCAGACTGCACTTCACGTATCCAAACTAAGTGCTCAAAACGCTCCTCGATTGTTTCGATATGACCAAACATCATGGTAGCTGAAGTTGGCAAATTGATTTTGTGCGCAGCACGCATCACGTCCAGCCATTCCTTGCCGCCACATTTACCTTTAGATATCAGGCGGCGAACACGGTCGTTCAGTATTTCAGCACCTGCACCGGGGAGCGAGTCCAAGCCGGCGGTCTTTAATTCGCTAAGCACATCGATATGGCTCATGTTCTCCAGCTTCGCCACATGGGCAATTTCCGGCGGGCCTAATGAGTGCAGTTTTAAAGCAGGATAAAGCTCTTTTAGTTGTTTGAACAGATCAGCATAAAATTTTAGTCCAAGATCAGGATGGTGACCGCCTTGCAATAAAAGCTGATCGCCGCCATAACGGAAAGTTTCTTCGATCTTTACTTTATAGGTTTCTATATCAGTGATATAGCTGTCCTCGTGACCGGGGCGGCGGAAGAAATTACAAAATTTACAGTTCGCGATGCAAACATTGGTAGTGTTCACATTCCGGTCGATTTGCCAGGTTACCTTACCATGTGGAACCTGCTTTTTTCGCAGTTCATTGGCTACAAACATCAGTTCAGAAGTTGGGGCATGGTGGTACAAATGAACGCCTTCCTCAATACCCAGGAAATCAAAATTCAACGCGCGTTGCAGCAAATCGGCTGTATTCATGGTAGCAAAGATACGAAGTAGGAGGGGAAAGGTGAAAGCGGAAAGGTTAAAGGTAAAATGTATAGAGATTTTGACGGGAGATAGACAATTTACAAGATCAAAAGTCTACAAGCTTATTTTTACTCTTTTGCTGAAAATATCTGATCCATCCAACTAATACTGATGCACTTACTCCAATGGGTAAAATCATTAACGGCATTTTCGTAAAGCAAAAACCCAAAACTACTAGAATGGTCAATGTGCTTAAAATGTACACCGATTGCTTTTTCGCAAATACGGTTTCTAAGTGGACTATGCCTGCTTTATTTTGCTCATTGTAATTCTCTACATTCGACTGAAAATCTTCTAAGAACGCTTTCAGTAAGTTTACATTACAAAAATTATTGTTGGCTCCTAATTTGAATTTAGTGCCATCCTTAAGCCCCAAAGTAAATACTATTCCGTTTTTCCCTTCATAAATGTAATAGTATTTTAAGTCAGTAAAAGGTACAATAGTTGTTCGATTTAGTTCAATTGTCAAATCATTTAGGCCAAGGTTTGCGATCCCCAATCTTTTAATCTTATTCTTATTTATCAAAAAGAATGCAACAGCAATGCCTATAATTATTACTACAGCCAATCCAGGTGAAAAATAATTCTTTAATAATATTCGAAAGATGGCTAGCCCTAAAGCGACAATTGTGAAAGATATTCCAAACAAAAGGTAGGCAAAACCCTGACGGGTGTACTCAAAGTTATATTTTTTCATTTATGATAAGAAAAGGTAAATCCCCCAATATTAAATGCTTAATAGCAAAAATAACAATTCAGACAACTTCACCCATATCCAATTTCAATACCCTATCCACGCTGTCAGGTATTTCGTTCTGATAATGGGTAACATAAATCAGCGTTACATTGCTCAGTTCGCAAATAGTATCTACCAGGATTTTAAAATGTAATTGCTGATGCAGGTCCATTCCCTGGCATGGTTCGTCGAATATCAACAGCGTCGGGTTTTTGATGAGGGCACGGGCCAGCAAACACAATCTTTGTGCACTGGCAGGGATATTTTTCAACAGCACCCGGGCATAGCGATCAATCTCCAAAGCTTTCATCCAGCGTAATGCAATAGCCGATTTCTTCGTGTCGCTCGGTCGGAATAAGCCCATGGTATCATAAAACCCGGATTCTATTACTTGCAAGCAGCTGTTATCTGTCGGGAAGTATTGGTATAATTCCGGCGATACAAAGCCTGTTTTATTCTTAATGTCCCAGATACTTTCCCCAGTTCCGCGTTTGCGGTCGAACAGAATGATATCATTAGCATAAGCCTGTGGGTTATCTGCGTTGACCAAACTCAGCAGGGTGGACTTACCGGCGCCGTTTGGGCCTAATAATGCCCAGCGGTCGCCTTGGCGGATCTGCCATTCGACATTTTTCAGAATTTCCTTCTCACCATAAGTGATGTTGACCTTATTCATACGTACTATCCACTCGTAGGGTGGAATAGGGTTGATATTTAGCAATGCAGATAGCTCATCCAGATCCAAATTGCCTTTGTCAATCTTAGTAAAAGAAGATGAGTCAAAATCTTTTGTCGGTACTTGTAGGTCGATAACGCCATTCTTAAGTACAGCTACATGAGTTATTGCACGAGGAATCTCAAAAGGGGAGGTCGCCATGATGACCGTTATTCCTGATGAATTAATATCTGCAATGATCTGGTTAAATTCAGCACGTGTTTGTATATCCAACCCTGTAAGCGGGTTATCAAGTAGTAATATCACCGGGTTTTTTATCAGTGCGGCGGCAATTAGTAAACGTTTGGTTTCGCCGTTGGATAGTTTGATCAGCTGCTTGGTTTTCAGAATTTCCAGGTTGAGTCTTTGCATTACCCTTGATAAATCCCAATAACCCGGAGTTTCGGAGTAGTGCTTAATTGAACCAAGATATTCTTCCACAGTGAAAGCATCCTCAGAATCAGATGAATTATAGCGTTGCTGATAGTAAAAGTCGCTGGTATTTGATAAGTTGCGGAAGTGGTGACGTGGCTCCACAAAGCCTATCAGTTTATGAAAAGTAAGATGCGCATCGTCTGAATGATGCTCCTTTAAATATTCTTCATGAAAATAATAATTAATACTGCCGGCTGAAATATGAAGCTTGCCTGCTATTATTTGCAACAAGGCACTTTTTCCGGAGCCGCTTTCACCGATTAGCGCCCAATTCTCGCCATGGTTTATCTTAAAGTTCAGATCAGAAAAAACAGTGGTATTGCCCAGTTTAAGAGTGGCATGATCGATAGACAGTAAAGCAGTATTCATCGGTATTCGTGTATCGGGGGCAAGTTAGGGATTTTGTTTGTTAAGTTGATTGAGTTGATTAGGTTGGATTGAGTTAGATTAAGTTAGGGTTGGATGGTGTTTAGCTCAATCAACCACTAACCAAAAACTTTACCCGCCCAACATTGTAATAGGATATATCTTACCTAAAAACAAATCTATCTATGAAAAAGCTAAACTTATTGCTGCTGGCAATAGCGTTGTTTGCCTTAAGCAGTTGCTCGGTTATTACGGGCATATTTAAAGCCGGAGTGGCTGTGGGAGTCATCGCGATCCTGGTGGTGGTCATCCTCATTATCTGGATCATCTCTGCAATTACCAGGAAGTAAAAACAAAAGCGCTCCGGGGTAAGCCGGGAGCGCTTTCTTTTAAGCTAAAAAGAATTATTTCTTTTTAGTAGTGTCTTTTTTAGTAGTGTCAGCTGGCGCCATTTTCATCTTGCTAGTGTCTTTTTTAGCAGTGTCAGTAGCCATTTTCGCTGAATCAGCCATTTTAGCAGAGTCAGCCATCTTAGCAGAATCAGCAGAACCTGAAGCGCCTTTACCTTTACAAGCAGCAGCAGAAACAGCGATAGCTAATGCTAAGAAACCGATTTTGAATGAATTTTTCATTTTAGTTTTTTTAAATAAGTGATTAATAGTTTTGCCTATTAATACCATAAATAAAAAAAGGTAACCCTTAATTTTCAAAAAAAAATTAAAGATTACCTTCAAAAAAAGTATAAAAAAACTAATAATCAGTACAGAAACTAAAATGAATTAGTACTGTTCAGAAATTATTTCTTTTTAGTAGTATCTTTTTTTGTAGTGTCAGCAGGAGCAGCTTTAGCTGTATCTTTCTTTGCAGTGTCAGCAGGAGCAGCCATTTTAGCAGAATCAGCAGATTTAGCAGAATCAGCAGAAGAAGCAGTTGAGCTACCTTTGCAAGCAACAGCAGAAACAGCGATAGCAAGAGCTAAGAAACCAATTTTGAATGAATTTTTCATGTTAAAGTTTGTTTAATGTTTTGCATTAATACAGCAAAACAGAAAAGGTAACCCATCAATTTAAAAAAAATGTAAAATTATTGTACAATTGACACAAAATCCAGTTTTACACATAAAAAAGGGGCAGTTCCCTGCTGTGGAACCACCCCAAACTATAACACGTATTCAAATTGGTTGCTACTTTTTAACGCTGTCTTTCTTCACGGTTTCAGGTCCCGCTTTTTTTGTTGTATCTATTGTTTTTTGTGTGGTATCAACGGTTGTTTTTGGCGAATCTGCTTTTTCCTGTGCATCTCCCTTGTTCCTGCTTACACATGATGAACAAGATGAAATGGAAAACATAACTGTTGCTGCCAGCACGCCGATTTTTAATGAAGTTTTCATAATTTAAATGTTTAAAGTTTTGCATTGATACATCAAAATCGGAAAAGGTGACCCGGCAAAAAAATATAAAAAAAGGCAGCCCAAAAACGGGTTACCTTTTACGATTGAACAGAATTAATAGCTTAAGTATTACGGCTTTTTGGTCGTATCTTTTTTAGTTGTATCTGTTGTCATCGGAGCTTTTTTGGTAGTATCAACTACTGTTGCTTTAGTTGTATCAGTTGTTGTTACCTTGGTTGTATCGGTGGTGCTTGTTGAATGAGTGCCGCTACAAGCAGCGAACGAACCGGCTATCAGGACGACCAGAGTTAATTTACTAATGTTTTTCATGTTGTTTATGAGTTAATTAAATGATTGAGTTAAAAATGATACGAATAACACAAGCAGATAACTGCAATACTTTTAATTTTGTTTTTAAATAATTTGAAATTAATGGGTTACAATTTCGCTTAAATAGTATTAATAGTGAGTACAGAATCAAAGAGTTCAATACCAACCGACAGCGAGATTGTTTTTGGGATCCTTAATAACTCGGAAAATGCAATAAAAAGGCTGTATGTAGCCTATTTTCCGATGGTGATGCAGCTGATACTAAACAACAATGGAACGCCGGACGACGCCAAGGATATATATCAGGAGGCGATCATAGTTCTTTATAATAAAGTTAAAAAAGGTGATTTTGAGCTGAACAGCAAGCTGAAGACATTTATCTATTCGGTTTGCAGACGCCTTTGGCTCAAAAGATTGAGTCAGATGAACCGTTATGGCGGCGATATTCATGATTTTAATGATCATCTGCCGGTAGAGGACGAAGTAGAAGAGCAGGGGGAACGGGATATTCAGTTTACCAAAATGCAAAGTGCCCTACAAATGCTGGGCGAGCCTTGCAAAACTATCATAGAGGATTTTTATATCCACAACAGATCGATGCAGGAGATCTGTGAGAGTTTTGGTTATACCAATGCAGATAATGCCAAAACACAGAAGTACAAATGCCTGCAAAGGCTGAAGAAATTATTTTTTCAGCAGAAATAAGGAGAAAGAAATGAGAGACGAGCAACTTATAGAAGCAATTGAACGATACCTCGGCGGCGAAATGAACGCCGATGCGCGCAATGCGTTCGAACAACTTCGCAGAGAAAATGCTGAACTGGATACCCGTGTTATCGAGCATCAGCAATTTACAGGTCTGTTAAAGCAATATGGTGAGCGTGTGGAGCTGGAAAGACGATTGAATGCTATTCACCAGGAAATAGATGTGCATGCTATTGCTGAAGAGGTAACCGTACATCCATCATGGATTGTACAATTATGGCGCGATCACCACTCAAAAATATCCGTAGCTGCTTCAATAGCTATTTTTGCAGTTTTGGCAACACTGTTCTTTACCGGATATCTGAACAACAATAATTCTTATACTGAACTGAGCCGCGAGGTGGGCCGCTTGAACCGGTCGACAACGGATATGAAGAAGGATATCAATGCGATAAAGAAAGGGGCCCGCGTAATTGCTGCTCCTGATAAATCAAGGGGAACAGGCTTTGCCATAACCTCAAACGGGTTGATCGCAACAAGTTTCCATGTGGTAAATGGCGCTGATTCTATTTATATTCAGGACGTTTCAGGGCGCTCGTTTAAAGCAAAGGCGATCTATAATGATCCGCAGAGTGACGTATCGATCTTAAAAGTGATCGATACTACTTTCAGAAACCTGGGACAGATACCTTATACTTTTAAGCATTCGGAAAGCGACCTGGCTGAGAATGTATTTACTTTTGGTTTCCCTCAGGATTCACCGGTTTATGGTGACGGCCGACTTACCTCAGCTAGTGGTTTGAATGGCGATACCTTAGACTATGAAATTTCAGTTCCGATAAACCCGGGAAATAGCGGTGGTCCACTGCTGGATAGCAAGGGTAACATAATAGGTATAGTAAGAGCTAAAGAAACCCGTTTAGAAGGGGTTCACTTCGCACTGAAATCGGGTTACTTATTAAATGCGATAAAAAACATCCCTGAAGACTCTTTAACCAAAGTCCCCGTACTAAACACAGAAAATGCACTTGCAAAGCTGACCCGTCAGCAGCAAGTTAAAAAGATAAAGCCATATATATTTATGGTGAAAGTGTATTAAAATGTGCAGATGCCTGGATTTGCAGATGTGCAAATGGTAAAATAAAAAATGCTCTTCAACTGAAGAGCATTTTTTATTTGGTCGAATCGCTGATTTAATTGATTAATATATTTTGCTGATTAGACAAACATCCGCACATCCACACATTGGCATATCTGCAAATTTAACGGTCTACTTCCCCTAATACGAAATCAATGGAGCCGATAATAGCGATCAGGTCGGCTATCATGACGCCTTCGGCTATGGCTGGTAGTACAGATAGGTTGCAGAAACTTGGGCCGCGGGATTTTACTCTCAACGGAATCTCAGACCGGGCATCGTTATGGATAAAATAAAATCCCAGCTCTCCCTTTGCGCCTTCGCCGCGTATGTAAAAATCCTGAACTTTTGGTGTGATCTTCCTCGGCATTTTAGCGCGGGGATCAAAGTCAGGAGTGCGCTTTAATTCTTTTTGTAAACGATCCAGGCATTGCTCCACTATCTTAAGAGATTGAGCCACTTCATCCACGCGAACTTTATAGCGGTCCCAGCAATCGCCTACAGTACCCATTTCGCCTTTGCCTATTGGTATGTCGAATTCCAATTCGGGATAAACAGAGTAGCCGTCTATACGGCGCAAATCCCATTTGAGGCCAGAGCCACGCAGCATAGGTCCGGAGCAACCATAGTTAATCGCGACATCCATTGGTAGTACACCCACATTAGCAGTACGACTGATGAATATCTGGTTGTTGGTTAATAACTCATTAAGCTCGGTTAATTTTGGCTTGAAATAGTCCACAAACTCACGGCAGCGTTCCTCAAAACCAACAGGAAGGTCGTAAAACAATCCGCCTACCCAGATATAGTTGTACAGCATGCGCGAACCTGAGGCCCATTCCAGCATACCCATGATATGCTCCCTGTCGCGGAAACACCATAGAAATGGTGTAAAGGCGCCTATATCAATACCGTATGTACCGATAGCAATAAGGTGTGATGCAATACGATTTAACTCGCAAACCAATACACGGATATATTCAACTCGTTTAGGAATATCTTTATCAATACCCATCATCCGCTCAACGCCCATCGTCCAAACGTGGCTGTTGTTCATGGATGCCAGGTAGTCCATGCGGTCGGTGAACGGGATAGTCTGCTGATAAGTCAGCGATTCAGCATGTTTTTCAAAGCAACGGTGCAGGTAACCCATGTGCGGGATCACTTCTTTTACAATCTCGCCATCAGTGATCAGCTCCAAACGCAAAACTCCGTGCGTTGAGGGATGTTGCGGTCCCATGTTCAAAACCATTTCCTGTGCCGAAGCCTGAGCGATCCTCTGGTTGTAGCGTTCTAAAGCCTCTTCGTATTTTGAGTTTATGATATTCACCTTAGCTTATTAATCTTACCGTCATCGCGAGGAACGAAGCAGCCCCCGATTGGCAGAGTGGCTATGTAAGTTCAATGCCATTTCATCCGCCCTGTATAGTTTGTGATTGCTTCGTGCCTCGCAATGACGTTTCATTTTTAGTCTATTTTTATTCCTTTATAGAACTCCGCATTCTTATAGTCCTTTCGCAACGGATATCCTTCCCAATCATCCGGCATTAATATACGTCGCAGATCGGGATGGCCGTCAAAAAATATTCCTTCCATATCAAAGGCCTCACGCTCATGCCAGTCGGCGGAATGATAAACATTTGATACAGTTGGGAATGATGGTAAATTATCCAAATCCCGGTTATTCTCTTTGCTGATCTTTAAAGTCAACTGCGTTTGATAAGGGATAGAAGCCAAATGATAAACCACGCCAAAACGATTAGCTTCAACGCCATAATCAACACCACTCAGACAAGAAAGAAAATCAAAATAGGTTTTCGAATTATCACGCAACTCCAGACACACGTCGGCTATTCGATCAGGATCAATCAATAAAGCAGGCTGTAAACCCGTTGTTTCTTCTCCCACAATAACACTTTCACCAAATTTCTGAATAAGAATGGATTTGATTTCTTCGAGGTTCATGGTGCCAGGCGTACTTTTTTCCAGTTTTTATTATCAATTTTTTTGTACAGAATACGATCGTGCAGCCTGCTGCTTCTTCCCTGCCAGAATTCAATTAGCCTTGGCTTCAGAATATATCCCCCCCAGTATGATGGCTTTGGTATATCTTTATCTGCATACTGCGTTTCTGCGTCATTAAATTTAGCTTCAAGAATCTGCCGGTCAGTTATCTCCTGGCTTTGTGGTGAAGCAATAGCGCCTAACTGGCTATTACGTGGGCGGCTTTGGAAGTATTTCTCTGATTCTTCTTTGCTAACCTTTTCAATGGTACCCTCGATGCGCACTTGTCGCTCCAAACTTATCCAGAAGAATAGAAGTGATCCCAGCGGATTTTTTGTAATTTCTTTTCCTTTACGACTTAAATAATTGGTATAAAAAACAAAGCCATCATTATTAAAGCCTTTTAATAAAACTATTCGCGCAGATGGACGGCCATCGGATGTGGCTGTAGCCAAAGTCATGGCAGTTGGCTCGGCAACTTCTGCCTTCAAAGCTTCGTTAAACCACTTGTCAAATTGTTTTATAGGATCGGCCTTGGTGTCCGTTTCAGACAATGAGGCCGTAAGATATTCGGAACGTATATTTTGTATGTCTTCCTGGTTCATTGTTGCAAACTTACAAATTAATTGTACCGTATATTAAGCAGGTATTTTTTAATTTGATAAATGAATCTATTTTTACGTTTATATGTTGTAATAACCAGAACTAATTATTTATGCTAAGTGCTATTTTACCAGAGTCGGGACGGTTGTTGATATCGGAACCTTTTATGATCGACCCCAATTTTAAACGGTCGGTAATTCTGCTAACGGAATATGGAAGTACAGGTTCGATGGGGTTTGTGTTGAATCATCAGAGCGAATATATGCTGGGTGATCTGTTGCCCGATCTGCCTTACTCAGAAATGCCGGTTTACATCGGTGGGCCTGTGGGGGAAGATACACTACATTTTATACACTGCTGCCCGGACAAAATTGAAGATGGTATTGAAATAACAGACGGAATTTACTGGGGTGGCAATTTTGAAACTGTAAAAACGCTGGTAACCAATTATCAATTGACTGATAGTGAAATTCGGTTTTTTACAGGATACTCAGGATGGACACCGGGCCAGCTTGATGATGAGATAGCTGAAGATACCTGGATAGTGACAGATAAGTTTACACCCGACATTATATTTTCGCACGACGATCAAAACATCTGGCGTCAGGTAATTATCAGTATGGGCCAGCGCTACGCACACATTGCCAATTTTCCGGAAAATCCGGATATGAATTGATGAACAGAGATTAGTTGATTAGAGATTAGTGATCTGCTTTTACACTAATCTCTAATTAACTACCCCTCCATCTCCCGCGCCGATTCCTCTACCTTTTTCTTAAGGTTTTCTTTGTAATCGATTAGGCTTTTTACAATGTGCTCGTCAGCAGTTGATACGATCTGCGCTGCGAGGATACCTGCATTTTTAGCGGCATTGAGGGCTACTGTTGCAACAGGAATTCCATTCGGCATTTGCAAAATAGACAGAATAGAATCCCAGCCGTCAATGGAATTGCTTGATTTTACAGGAACACCGATCACCGGCAGGTGAGTTAGTGAAGCCACCATTCCTGGCAAATGTGCTGCGCCACCGGCCCCTGCAATAATTACTTTCAGGCCGCGATCAGCCGCTGATTTGGCATAGCTAAACATGCGTTCGGGCGTGCGGTGCGCTGATACTACAGTGATCTCATATGGTACACCTAATTCTTTTAAAACATCTGCTGCGTCCTGCATCACATTCAAGTCAGACTTGCTGCCCATGATGATGCCTATTTTGGGTTGATTCATAGTGTTGGTTTAGTATTTTTAACGTCATTGCGAGGTCGAAGCAATGACATATAGATTATTGTTAGTATCAACTGATGACTTTCAACGTATTCTGCACAAACCTTGCTTTTTCAATGGCTTTTTCCCTGTCGGTATCCACAATCGTCACATGTCCCATTTTTCGGAATGGTTTGGTTAAGGCTTTTCCATATAAATGTATGTAAACGCCTGCACACCCCAATACATCTTCGATACCTTTATACACCGCCGGGCCCTCAAAGCCAGCCTCGCCTAACACATTGATCATAATAGCATGATTAAGGCATGCAGTATCGCCCAATGGCTGGTTAAATATGGCCCGCAGGTGTTGTTCAAATTGTGAAACAACATTACCTTCAATAGTCTGGTGACCGCTATTATGCGGGCGCGGGGCCAATTCATTTACCAGTATTTTCCCGTTTTTATCCAGGAACATCTCAACAGCCAGCAAGCCAACTATGTTCAGACATTCGGCCACGTGTTTAGCAATGCGCTCAGCTTCCTGGTGCACTTCAAACGGCAATGTAGAAGGAGCGATCAGAAATTCAACCAGGTTAGCCTGCGGATTAAACTCCATTTCCACCATCGGGAAGGCTTTTATCTCACCATCCTCGTTCCGCGCAACTATTACTGCTATTTCTTTTTGAAAATCAATCCAACGTTCTACAAGGCTTGATTCTTTAAATGCCTCTGCCAGGTACGATTCGTCAATTACTTTATAAACGCCTTTCCCATCGTAACCATCCCTGCGCAGCTTTTGTATGTAAGGGAATGGGATACGACTACTCTTTAACTGTTCCGGTGACGAAATGATCTGGAACTCGGCAGTAGGGATATCGTTTTCTTTAAAGAATTGTTTTTGCAGGCCTTTATCCTGGATCAACCGGATGATACGAGGCTGTGGATAAACCAATACGCCTTCCTTTTCAAGCTGTTCAAGTGCATCTACGTTCACTTTCTCTATCTCGATAGTAAGCATGTCCACTTTTTTGCCGAATTTGTAAACGGTCTCGTAATCACCCAATGAGCCTACCACAAATTCGTCGCATAGTTTTTTGCAAGGTGCTTCGCGGTCGGGATCGAGTACTTTAACTGTCACATTATAATTAATGGCCTGTTGTATCAGCATGCGCCCGAGTTGTCCGCCGCCTAAAATTCCGAGTTTGAGATCTCCGTAAAATGCTTTCATTTATTGATGCAAGTTTACCTAATTTTTTTTAAACCTTATTTTCTTGTCTTAGTTGAAGCAGCTTGTTTCTTCCTTGTTAGCCTGTAATAAAAAATGCAGTTGGTAATAAAGAATACCGCACCGGTTAACAAATCAGATGTTTTTGTTAATGGATTAGTTGCCACAAAGAAAACTGCGATGATAAACAATACCGGTCCTTCAAAATAGAGCAATAAACGGCTGGTTGTAGTACTCCAATAGTTGGGATAATACAGAAAGAGCATTGGCAGCGACATCACCGCAATGATTATTCCCACAAAAAATGTGCGTTCCATGATTAGTGAAACAGCGCGGCCATAGTCATGCTCACCTGAGCGGGTCAGAATGGCATAGTAAATACAGTTAACGGCAATAGAAATTACAATTGCGAGCAGAACAGTTTTAAGAAGAATCAGGTGCAGACCTTTCATAGATATTGAATAATATGCCGCAAAATTAAGGCAATTATTTTTTATCGGTCTTAAATCAATGTCACAAGTGGTATAATATCTACGCTTGACCCTGTTGAGTAATCTTTGACATTTTATGGTCAGCAATTAGGGCAACCGGCAGACCGATGCAAATAAATAAGGCAGCAATTCCTTTCAGCAGACTGACCAACTCGAGATGACCATGCGTTTTAGTGATGTTAGTCATTGGCAACACCACGTAATTCATGATAAGCCAAATGATGAGGCCATATAGTATACCAATGAGGTATTTATTTTTCAGAACAATCGCTATTCGCGGATACAGCCAAAACAAGGTAATAGTAAAAAAAGCAGCGATGAGATAATGAAAGATTAATCCGCATAGTATCATTGATGTGCCGCCCGACATAGCCTCCTTACCAAACCATCCGCTTGCGATGAACTTGAATATAACAGCCGGGGGGATTTTATAGCTGATCAGGATAGCGGCCAGAGCATCCAGTGTGCCTGTAAGTAAACAAGTTTGTAATATCGTAACGAATTTGCTTTTCGGACGTCTTTCCATCAGCGGGATATTTTGCTATGAAGGTATATAAAACGAGTAAATAAATATTGCTGTTGTCTGTACTGAATTTTTTTTAATCAAATTATTTACTTAATAATCAATAAGTTAGTAAATATTGTGTATTTTTATAGAACTATGTATTGCATAATACTATATAAAACATATATATTTGAGATAATTGGAAATAATTAAATCAAAAGAGATATGAAAATAATTATTACTACGCTCTTCCTGCTGGCGGCCGGCAGTGCAGTGAGTTTCGCGCAATGCGATAAAAAAGTGAGCCTGACTTCTTCAAAAACAGAACACCTGGATTCATCAGGTAAGCTAAAACATGCAGATGATGAAAAAACGGTGGTCGAGTTTAGTAAATCGGATATCACGGTTACTATTACCCATGGTGATGGTGACGAAAAGCTTACTGGAAAAATAAACACTAATATTTGTACCTGGCAGGTGCCTTTTAAAGTTGGAAAGACTCTTCTTAATGTAACGCTTGCCAAGGATGACGGCCAGTCAAGAGACTTTGCGATAACAATTGAAGGCAAAGACGGCAAATTAATGCTTTGGGCTGAGAGCAAAGAGGAACCGGATGATAAAATACAGCTCTCTATAGATAAGTTTGAAGAAACTAAATAAGAATAGAATACTAACTGCACTCTCAATTTATTAAATTAAGGCACTTGTATACAAGTGCCTTTTGCATTTGTGGAGTTTTAACACTGTAACATATAATTTACATTTGGTTAGATACGGCTTTAAACTAAATGTTTTTTATTTTTCTCAAACCATTTTTAACTTTCAAAAGTTAGATTGGTATAGAATTTTTTCAACGATTATTCGTTTGAGAAAAATAATTGCTAGAATTACTTAACATTAACGAACATAACTAAACATGAAAAAACCTATTTTAATTGTTGCTGCATTTTTAACATTTAGCGTATTTACGACTCAATCATTTGCACAAACGGCACCTGCTGCTCCAGCTACCGCTGCACCTGCAGGTGGGGGCGATGTAGTTGCCTCGGCCACTTCATCTGATAATTACACTGCATTTTCAATAGCCTTACGCGCTGCCGGTTTGTCTGAGACATTGGAAGGGGCTGGTCCATACACTATTTTTGCACCAACAAATGAAGCATTCGGAAAAATACCTTCAGCTCAGCTCGATGCATTGATGAAAGACCCTGCAAAGCTGGCTGCAGCGATAAAAGGACACATTGTAAGCGGTAAATTAATGAAAGCTGACGTAATAAAAGCACTTACAACCGGTAAAATGAAGGCCACTTTAAAAACGCTTGACGGACAAGAACTTACTTTGTCAGTTGCTAATGGTAAATTGCAGTTAGCTGATGCCGCCGGCAATACAGCATTGGTTACTGGGTTTGACCTTGCTGCTTCAAACGGTGTAATACACGGTTTGAATGCCGTTTTGGTTGGAAAATAATTTAGCATAACCGAAATTTTCTATAAAAAGTCCGGGCATTTTGCACCCGGATTTTTTTATTTGATACCCCCTCAAAATAGTTTTGTACAACAAAAACTATTGCCAATTTCTGAGCGTTATATAAACAAGCTATTTTCCTGAAAGTAAGTTTCTTGTAATATCATTTAATACCCCATACCCGGCTGAGCGGACGACTTTTCTAATTTTATTTTTTTTTTAAAAGAGTTGTCCAAACACTTGATTATTAGGCAATGTTTTGTTTATTTTTAAAACCCCATGGCTCATCCACTGAACATCATCGAAATTCCTGCGCTGATCTCAAAAAAGGTCGTCAGGAAGATTGTGTTTGCTGAGTCGGGATTGAGCATTGAAAAGCCATTAAATATTGATGGCGACCTGTTTATTCCCTGCCAAAATATTGCCGGTTTTAGGTTCGGAATTAAGGATATGCACATTCTTGATATGACCTTTTGCCGGAGGTATTTTATTGAGGTAAGAGACTATCAGAATAAGATATTTCGCTTAAAACTAAACAGTTATTATGGTTTTAAGCGGGAGGCCTATTACAAGGTTTGGGCTGACGCGCTGGATCATTTCTGGGATTTTTATATGGAAAGCCAATTGAGCTTTTATATGGAATTGTTCAACATCCGGCAAACCTTCGAACTATCAGGTGTGACATTTCATGATGATGGAATAAGCTGGGACGATGATAATAGGTTAAATTGGAACGAAATAGCCGTTAGTAGCTACCAAACCCACTTTGTGATCCATCATATTGAGGATCTCACGCGTTCCAAATGTTGCGTGTTCTCTATTCATTGGAATGCCGTTGTGTTACAGACTTTATTAAAGGAGATCATTAAACAGCCGATCAGAGCACGAAAATCTTCCTGGCTGTAAATACTACCTATCTCAGGTATTCGTCCAGGTACTCAAATATTTTCTTTCTTATATTCTCCACATCAAACATAACGCCATAATGAGGCGCATTTGGAACAATAATCAGATCGTTTTTTACGCCGGCAGATTTTAATTTTTCACTTAATGAAATGGATTGGTCCGGATTTACCGATTCGTCCTTTTCACCCTGAACTATTAGAAACGGAGGATCATTTTTATCAATGTAAGTGACCGGACTAGCTGTTTTGGCTTTGCCCGGGTTGTCATTAACCGGTCCGCCAAGCAACAAAGTAACCGGATTGCGGGGATCGTTTGAATCATTACCTTTGAGAGCTAGAAAATCCGATGGGCCATAAAAATCCAATACAACCTTTATTTTGAAATGCAGTTTTTTGCCATCTGCATAAAAGTCTTTCACGTTATTATTGTTTGACAGGCCAACCAAATTAGCCAAATGCCCGCCAGCCGAAAAGCCTATCAACGCCATGCGGTTTTTGTCCAGCTTATATTTATCTGCATTCTGGTAAATAAATTCAAGCGCCTGATTGCAATCCTGTATTTGTGCCGGAAAGATGGCCATAGTGCTCCACCTGTAATCGATTGACGCAACGGCATAGCCTTTGTCAATAAACTCTTTTAGGGTATTTTTCTTATAGCCCATGTCGGCATACTTGTCGTTTGACATCCAGGCGCCTCCATGAATCCAAATTACTACAGGGTAGCTGCTTTTACCTGTTGTAGGCAGATAAATATCCAATAAATGCTTTTTTAAAGTATCATTGGCATAAGGAATATTATCATAATGCACCGTCCCGGCTGGAAAAACGTCTGTTACGAGCTTAAAAGTCTGTGCTGATATTTTTAGTGACAGAAGAGCAAAGCCAATAAGGAACAAGGTCTTTTTCATAGGTAATTTAGTTTACCCGATGAAGATAGGTATAAGAGCTTATTTAAGCAACTTCAGCGCCTGCCGCTTTGTCCTTGCCAAGAAAGTTTTCACCCTCTATTATCTTCTGTAATTCTATAATAGCACCGATCAATGCTTCAGGGCGTGGAGGACAGCCCTGCACATATACATCAACGGGTATAACCCTATCGACCCCTTTTACTACGTGATATCCATGCTGCCAGTAGGGGCCGCCACAGTTGGAGCATGACCCCATAGAGATCACATATTTAGGCTCAGGCATTTGTTCGTAAAGACGTTTGATGCGTTCAGCCATTTTGAAAGTGACTGTACCGGCAATGATGATCACATCAGCCTGGCGGGCTGAAGGACGCGGGAAAACACCAAATCGATCCATATCATAAGTGGACGCAAATGAACCCATCATCTCAATGGCACAGCAGGCAATACCGAAACTCAGGGGCCAAATGGATGATAAACGGGCCCAATTGAGCAGGTCGTTCATTTTGGTTACTACAACACCGCCGGTTTCATTCATATTTTCAGGATTCATTGCCGGGCTTTTTAAAAGTTGGTTTAAACATCGGTTTCCTCATCGGCTGTGGGTTTTCAGTAGCAGTTGCAGTGGCATTAGATGGCGTATTAGGAATAGTTGTTTCCAGGCTAAACTCCTTTACCACATATGCATTCTGCTGTAAGTTTAGCTTCTCATATAATGAAACCGGCACCTGCGTATCTACAACAGGTTTAACAGGCTTCGGCTTTATCCAGTCGAGGTCGCCTTTTACCCAAACATATACCAGGCCTAATATCAGTATGCCTAAAAAGATAAACATTTCTGTCAGTGACAACCATCCCCATCTTGGATCAGCTTTTGCTGCTTCGTGACTGCCAAATACCGTTGCCCAGGGCAAAATGAAGATCATTTCCACGTCGAACAACAAGAAAATCAGGGCGATAACATAAAAGCGTGAATTGAACGGAACCCAGGCACTGCCGATGGTTTCTTCGCCGCATTCGTACGAGGTCAGCTTTTCAGGGGTAGGGTTTTTAGGGGCGATCATTCGCGATACAAAAAACGCCACAGCCACCATCAAAATTCCTATGATAAGAAATATGAGTATCTTGCCAAATTCTGATATTTGCGAAACCCCTTGCATGACTACAAATTTAGCAAAACAAACAGACTTTGACGCAATAATAATAGGTGCCGGTGCATGTGGCCTGATGTGTGCTGTACAGGCGGGATACCTGGGCAAGCGTGTTTTGGTGTTGGAAAAGAATGACCGCCCGGGTGCTAAAATACTCATCAGCGGAGGTGGACGATGTAATTACACCAACTTGTACGCTTCACCTCAGCAATTTATCTCGCAAAATGAACATTTCTGCAAATCGGCTTTTGCGCAATGGTCGGTTGAGGATACGGTTACCTTTTTTGAAACCTACGGTATTGCCGGTAAGGAAAAAACTTTAGGCCAGCTTTTCCCCGAAAGCGACAAAGCCAAAGATGTGGTAAACGTATTCACTAATCTGTGTGCCGATTTGGGCCAGGAGATTTGGTGCGATGCGGAGGTGGTAAATGTTGAAAAGGTTGGAGATGGGTTTTCGGTTATTGTTATTCGAAATGGGAAAGAACAAAAACTGGCAGCTCCAAAAGTGGTGATGGCTGCCGGAGGGTTACCTATCCCTAAAATGGGTGCAACTGACCTGGGTTTACGAATAGGGCGAAAATTTGGGTTGAAAATAACGGAAACAGCACCTGCCCTGGTGCCGGTCACTATAACAGGGAAAGATCAGGACTGGTATGCACAGTTATCTGGAAATAGTCTGTTTTGCCGGGTTTGGAATAATAAAGCCAGTTTTGAAGAAAATATTTTGTTTACCCATTGGGGTTTGAGCGGTCCGGCGATACTGCAAATTTCATCCTACTGGCGGCCGGGAGAATGGATATATATTGATTTGCTGCCACATCAGAACATCACAGAGCTGATACAACAGGAACGCGAAACGAATGGCAAAAAGATGTTGCTGGCGTTTTTGTCGGGTTTGTTTACCCGCAAATTTGCCGAGGCAATAGGCGACCGTCTTCCGGCTGATAAAAACCTAGCGTCATTGAGCAATACCGAGTTGGAAAAAATATCCGGCTTAATACACGAATTCAAAGTAAAGCCAGCAGGAGATAAGGGCTACGATAAAGCTGAAGTAATGCGTGGCGGCGTATCAACAGATGAACTATCATCAAAAACTTTGGAATCTAAAAAAATACCAGGTTTATTCTTTGGAGGCGAATGTGTGGATGTAACCGGTTGGCTTGGCGGCTACAATTTTCAATGGGCCTGGGCAAGTGGGTTTGTGATTGCACAGAATCTCTAAGCCGCTTAATTAGCGCTACCACGAATTGAAAACTCGCCAGTGCGGACATAACTAACTTATTTCCTTAAAATATCGGCAGTTGCATAAAAATGCACATTTTTTGAATCACCTTCATCAATCCATCGTGCAATCTTATTCATAGGCATTGTCATATAATTCGAGTTAATGTCTACGAGAAATGCATGGGTCGTTAACATGATGGGAATCATGACTTTAAATTCCGGGCCTCTACTTTTTATGTATTCATCGTAATGAACCCAGTGATATGGTATATTACTATTACGGCGAATAACCTCACCGACATAAGCTCCGCCCCAAACTACTATATTTTGGTATTCAACGTCCGAAAAACTTGAAGGACTTTGATGCAAAACTTTTAGATAACGATCAACTTCATTCAAGCTATCTAACGAATAATCTAAGATAGATGTATCAATTTGGTTTCTAAACGCGATATCGCCTTCTCCTTCCATATTTCCCAGAAATGCTTCGGAAAATTGGCTAAACATTTCATCTAAATATTCCATTATAGGCTTAGGTTAAATATTGATTTTATACTGTTATTCAATCACTGCTGCTTATGTTCAGCCTTTACTTGCTTAAAATAAGCGATCAATTTATTGACGTTATTAATATTAAACTGCCCGGACTGAATTTTGTCCACCACATCGGGTTCGTCGCCCATCAGATCACTCATTACGTCTTTAAAGTTCATCGGGGTCAATTGCTGCATGGTTGCAGTGTTGGTGCCATAGTAATAAGTGGCTATTACTTTGCCTTTCCCGCTGCCACCCCCGCCGAGGTTGATACCTACGCCTCCGCCAAAACCACCATAGCCTCCGCTACCAATCCCGCCGCCAAATTCCGGTGAGACAGAAACGCCACGTCCCCCGCCACCACCTCCGGTAGCCACATTAGCCGCATATAGCTTGGTCTCTTCGTCTAACGCTACCTGCACAAAATCAAGCTCCTTTTTGCTCCAGTTGGAATTTCCAGGTGCATGAGCCACCACAAAACTATCCCGGCCTACAATAAACGATTTCAGGTCGCTGGCACTGAGCTTATAGGGGTTGGCTTTGCTGTCGTCTTTAAATTCGATATAGCCTTCGTCCTTTATCGGGCCCTTATTGGTGGGGTTTTCCCGTATCAGCCCCGTTACCTTATTGCCTTTGATATCGGTAAACGAGCCAGGTAGCCATTTCTGTGATTTTGCTGATACAGCGATCAGCATGCAGAATAAAATGATTAAAATTGAGCGCATAATCGATTTAATACAAATAACGCAAATTTTGCCTATATCATATGATTGTTGACTTAAGAAGCGATACTGTTACAAAACCAACTCGGGGTATGCTGGAAGCCATGTGGAGTGCCAGGGTGGGCGATGATGTTTTTGGAGAGGATGAAACCGTTAATGCGCTGGAAGAAAAAACTGCGGCGATGTTCGGTATGGAAGCCGGCTTGTTTTGTCCATCGGGAACGATGACCAACCAGATCGCTATCAAATGCTTCACCCAGCCGCTGGATGAACTGATTGCCGACCAGGCCTCACATGTGTACCGTTATGAGGGTGGGGGCATTGCTTTTAACTCGGCAGTGTCGACACGTTTGTTAAATGGCGACCGCGGCAAGATCACTGCTGAAATGATCGCCCCTGAGATCAATGCTGAAAACCTCCATTATCCCCGCACCAGTTTGGTAGTTCTTGAAAATACAGTAAACAAGGGAGGGGGGAGCTGCTATACACTCGGGGATATCAAACCAATAGCCCAGCTTTGTAAAGATAAAGGCTTAAAGCTCCATCTGGACGGTGCACGCATCTTCAATGCATTAACCCATACAGGCGATAAAGCTGCTGATTATGGAAAATATTTTGATGGTATTTCGGTATGCCTCTCCAAGGGGCTGGGCGCGCCGGTTGGTTCGGTATTGCTTGCTGATAAAGCCACGATAAAGTATGCGCGCCGCGTGCGTAAGGTTCTGGGTGGTGGAATGCGGCAGGCAGGTTTTTTGGCTGCTGCCGGTATTTATGCATTAGATCATCATGTAGAACGATTAAGTATAGATCATGCTCATGCCCGCATCCTGGCTGAGCAGTTAGCACAATGCAGTTGGGTGAAAAACGTATTGCCCGCTGATACTAATATTGTTCTGTTTGATACAATTGAACCGGCGGAGGCGATCCTAAAGAAATTATCAGATAAAGGCGTAAAAGCAAACAGTACCGATACCCATCGCATCCGTTTTGTAAGTCATTTGGATATTCATCCTGATCAGGTTGAGTATGTGGTGAAAGTCTTAAGTCAGGAGTTCTAAGTCTGAAGTCAAAAGCCTGAAGTCGAATTATTCATTACATAAGACTTTCGACTCCAGACTTTCCACTGTCTACTTCAACTCCCTATCTGCCGACTGTCTTTCCAACATCCACCCCGGGTATTCGCGTGGCAAGGCGCTAACTTCATTGATACGTTTCAAGTCATCTTCTGATAGTGTCAACTCCGTAGACTTCACATTGTCCAGCAATTGATTTGGATTTTTTGCGCCAATGATGGTACTGGTGATACCCTTTTGCAGGCGTACCCAAGCCAAGGCTACCTGAGCAGCAGATACGCCGTATTGCTTACCTACTTCGGTGATCACATCGATAATATCATAAGCTCTTTCCTTATTCACCGGAGGAAAGTCAAAAACATCCCGGCGCGAATCACCTGCTTTTTCGTTATTGCGGGTGTACTTTCCCGACAGGAATCCACCTGCCAGCGGGCTCCAAGGCATTACGCCTAAATTCTGATCTAATGCAAGCGGCATAACCTCGCGCTCAATATCACGGCTTGATAGTGAATAATAATATTGCAGGCCCACAAACTTGTTCCAACCATGTTTATCGGCTATACCCAAAGCCTTCATTACCATCCAGGCAGGCCAGTTGCACACGGCGATGTAACGCACTTTGCCGGTAAGGACAATATCATTCAACGCACGCATGGTTTCTTCAACTGGAGTTTTGGGGTCCACGCCATGCACATACAGTATATCGATATGGTCCATTTGCAAACGCTGTAAGCTCTCATCTACCGACTGAAAGATATGATAACGGGATAGGCCGACATAGTTTTTGCCCTCGCCCATACGTCCGCGCACTTTGGTGGCTATAACCAGTTCGTTACGGTTAAGTCCCAGATCGATGATGGATTGGCCAAGTAACCTTTCAGATTGGCCAAAAGAATAAACATTGGCCGTATCGATAAAGTTGATCCCCGAATCGACCACCGACCTCATCAGTTCATTTACACCATCCTGTTGAAGCTTGCCGATGTTCTCCCAAATGCCGCCATTGCCACCAAAGGTCATTGTGCCAAAGCATAATTCTGACACCACCAAACCGGTGTTCCCTAAAAAATTGTATTTCATAAGTATTGGATTGATTTACCGTAAAATTGAGGTTTTTGTCAGAAAATAACAGTCAGGGGAGGGTAAAGTTGTTTTTTAAGTCTGAAAAGTCGGTATAAGTCGGCAAGTCAGAAAGAAGTTCTAAATTTTCGGACTTACGCGGACTTTCCGTCTTCCGGACTAACAAAATACTCCCATTCCCACACCTCGCCCTCATCTTCATCTATAGCGGTGCCTATTAATTGAAATTTGTTTTTGCGAAGGATGCGGACAGAGTAGTTTTCTTCTTTTAACGTTTGTGCGGTAATGCGGACTGAGGGATCAGTTTCAAGAGAAAGCTGAACCAGTGTTTTGGCTATTTGTGTACCAATGCCTTGTTTCTGATACTGCGGGAAGGTTCCGTAAGCAATTTCTACCTTGTTGTTCAGCGGCTGACCTTTAAAAGCTGCTGCAGCAACCAGGTTGCCATTTAGTTGAACGTAATAGCATATCCACGGCGGGTTGTAGCCTACTCTTTTATAAAAATCGATACACATATAAAAACTTTCCTGACAATCCGGGTGGGCTGCGAATTCGGGATTTTCTTCAAGGTGTTGTTTTATCGGAATCAGTTGCATGCTTCTCAAAGATAGCAGATTATGCCTTTATAGGCATGCTATCAAAACTTAAAGTTTGGGAGTATTGTTTAACCATTAATGAACCGTATTCTAAAAAAGCTGGAAAAGATTGGGCGCGACCCGAAAATCACCGCCAAAGCAGCCGGGCTACGATATGCTGCTGACTCAATGCCAGGCTATACACGCAAAAAGGCAGGTAAAGGATTTGCCTTTTATGATGATGATGGTAACCAAGTTAAAGATAAACAATTGATCTATCGCTTCAATAGATTAGTTATCCCGCCAGCGTATACTAACGTCTGGATATCGCCACATGAGAATGGGCATTTACAATTCACCGGTGTAGATGCAGCAGGGCGCAAGCAATACCGTTACCATCCAGAATGGAACAACCTGCGCAATCAATCCAAATACTATCATTTGCGCTTGTTTGCTGAGTATCTGCCGGCTATTCGCAAGCGGGTTGATAAAGACCTCGCTCGTCAAAACCTGGATCATGACAAGGTTGTTGCCCTTGTGGTACGCATCATGGAACTGACCAGCATCAGGGTAGGGAACGAATCATATAAGAAATTGTACGGTTCATTTGGCTTGACCACGCTAATGAACAAACATGTTAAAATCGAAGGAGCTAAGGTCTATTTTGAATTCAAAGGTAAAAAGGGAGTGTATCAAAAGATAGCACTGCACAGCAGAAAATTGGCCAGACTTATCAGGCAATGCCGCGATATACCAGGCAAAGAACTATTTCAATATTTTGATGAGGATGGCAATAAGCGCTCCATCGGCTCAGAGGATGTTAATCATTATTTAAAAGATATTACAGGTGAAGATTTCACCGCGAAAGACTTCCGTACATGGGCGGGAAGTGTAAGCGCCTTATATGCAATTAAAGAAGCCGGAGAGTTCGATACTATTACCGAATGCAAAAAGAAGATCGTAAGCGTGTTGGATGAGGTGGCTATTAATCTTGGTAACACCCGCGCTGTTTGCAAGAAATATTATGTACACCCAACTGTGATCAAAAGTTACGAAGAAGGAACTATTTTCAAATATATCTCAGAATTGGACAGAAATAAAGATGTTGATACTACCGAATTGAATCTCGCTGAAAAGGCCTTGATGGAGATACTGGAAAATGAAAAACTCGCCGAAGCGAGTTAGTTGAGGTATAAACTATTAACTGATCTATTATTGGTTGATTAAGTTAAAACTCATTCAACTTAATCAACCACTTAAACTCAATCAATTACTTCTTCTTAGTCGTGATCTCTACTACACCATTCTTGCCTTTTTCGCCATATTTCTTTTCTGCAGTTCCATCTTTTAATACGGAAATGGATTGGATATCATCAGCATTGATGTTTTTAATGCTCTTGGCTTCTTTTCCGTTGATGATAAATAAAGGTTTACCATCACCGTCAATGGTCAATTGATCATTATTGCTTTTGAATCCAGTAACATATATTTTCCTGGGTTTACCCTCGGGAGTTCCGGCTTTATTGAAACCTTGCACGGTAACAACCGCTGGGGTTACATCTTTTGTTATTAAAACATCGGCACTTGGTTTTGCAGTAACATAAACGTGATTTTTCACTATAGTCATCGCTTTGGCCTTTACAACAGGAGCAACACCTGTTATCGTTACCGCGCTAATATTTTTACTACTATTGGTTTCTTCTGCAATCTCTGTGGCATTGTCTGAAGAACTGTTAATGGCATAAGCCGTTCCGGTACCACGAGCCGTTGCCGGTGCTACGTCTGCCGAATGCTCACTAGTATAACCAGCCATATTATACGATCTGGCGATAGCACCATTTTTATATGACTTGTTGATCTTTTCCTTCAATTCCTTTCCTTTATCCGAATCATCAGTTGTAACAAAAAGGAAATCGGATTTTCCTGAAGCATCATCTATAAATTCTTTTGCATCTTTTGCAGATACCAGATCAATGCTATAGATACGATTAGGATCAATAGCTGATAGATCTGTCCTGGTAGACCTTACGCCGTTGATTACATAACCAATGGAGTCCTGGCTTTTATTGCTGGTTAACAGGAAGGATTTTTTGCCATCTTTTCCTTTTCCGGCGTAAATGGTATCAGCACTTGTAGTTACCTTCTTAACCTGTACTTTGGCCAAAGCAGGCTTGGTATTGGCGATAGTTTTAGCAACTGATCTTTTAATCAGATTTTCATTATTGTCAACAATTGCAACATGGCTTATGGCCGCGGCGATGGATTTGATTGTATGTTTGGCAACTTCGGCTTTTGACAAGCTGAAAGTAAGCAGTAAAACAAGAACTGCTGGTACAAGGAATACATACCGGGTAATGTTATAACCCGATGATCTTTTTGCGTTCATCATGATGATACGTTTTTTAATGGTTGAGATATTAAAATGATTAACAATAGTGTTGGGCGTGGTAGCAAGACTTACGCTTACCAAACTGTACTGATATTCCTTGCTGTCGGCGCCCTTTTGTAATATTTTTCGATCAGTAATAAATTCAAGATTTTCACGAACGGCTCTTTTCATCAGCCATACACCCGGGTTGAACCAGTAGAAGATAGTGCTTAACTCGGCAAGTAGCAAGTCGAGTGTATGCCATTGGCTTACGTGTATTTGCTCGTGCTGAAGTACGTTTTTTAGCTCAGCAGGTGATAATTTGCTTGGATTGACATAAACGCTTCGCCAGAATGAGAACGGGCCGATATCGTCTTTCAGCAAACGAACTTTATGCTCGTCTATCTCTCCTGGTTGCGAACGACGGTACAATCGCATCAGGGAAAACAATTGCACAATCATACGTGCGGCGAACAGGATAACGCCGGCCCAGAATATCACCTCTACCCATTGCCAATAGTTTGGCTGATACAGGGGTTTTACCAGGTTTTTAGCCGGAGCTTCCCACCGAAGCATTACCGTTTGAACAGGTTCAGTCAGTTGCCGGTGCCGTTGAACGAAATCGGACAGGTTAATCTTAGGGTAAAGGGTTGAGAAAATAATGGCCATTACCAGGTATATCCGGTTAAGGGTATAAAAAGTAAGGTGGCGCAGCACCATATAGTAACCGATGCAAAACAGCACCAGGGCCAGATTAACTTTGAACAGAAACAGAAATAATGCTGGCATGGCTGTTACTTTTTAGGGTTTTCAATCAGGTTGATGATTTCTTTCAGGTCGCTGGTGCTGATCTTTTTTTCGTTTGCGAAAAACGTGACCAGATCTTTGTATGAGTTCTGGAAGTAATCGCTTACAAAGCCGTTCATAAAACGTTTTTTGTATTCCTCCTCTTTAATAGCCGGAACATAACGATAGGTGTTGCCCACTTTCTCGCTAGTCAAAAAGCCCTTGCGTTCCAGGTTCTTTATGGTAGATGCAAGCGTAGTGTAGGGGGGCAGTGGTTCCGGCATTGCATCAAGGAAATCCTTTACCGACCCTGAGCCGCATTGCCATACGGCTTGCATTGCTTCTTCTTCCTGTTTGGTTAATTTCTCCATCTCAATTACGATTGTTTCGTAAATCTACGAACATTTCGTAATAATCCAATTTTTTTTACATTTTTTAACAAATTTATTCCCTCAGATAAGGCAAAACATACATTAGTGAATGTTACCTTGCATAAAATCTATGAAATATGGCTGCAACCACCACCGTAATTACCGGGGCTACATCGGGTATTGGTAAAGTAACTGCACTGGAATTGGCTAAAAAAAACCATGCTATTTACATGTTGGTGCGCAATACCGCAAAGGGTGAGCAGGTAAAGCAGGAGATCATCTCAGCAAGTGGTAACAAGAATATTTATGTAGTGGAATGTGATATGGCAGACCTGCAAAGTGTACGTAACGCAGCTGTGCAACTGACCGGTAAATTAATCGCTGTCAATATCCTGATCAATAATGCAGGAAGCGCATTTGTGGAAAAGGAATTTACTAAGGACGGCTTCGAGATGACTTTTGCTGTAAATCATCTCGGGCATTTTCTGTTGACCGAAAGCCTGATGCCTTTACTCAAAAAAGGTCAGGCGCGCATCATTAATGTAAGTTCGGAGGCGCACCGCTCGGCCCAACCAAATTTTGATGATCTGAAGTGGGATATAACACCTTATAAGGCGTTAAAGGCTTATGGTGTAAGCAAACTCTATAATATTTATTTTACTAAATCGCTGGCCGAAAAATATAAACAGGATGGCATTGTATCCTATGCCTTGCATCCTGGCGTTGTTAATACGAATATATGGGATGGCACAAAAGGCATTACAAAGCTGATAATTGGTATTATGAAAATATTTATGATAACGCCTGAGAAAGGAGCGGAGACCACTATTTATCTCGCTACAGAGTTAAGGTTGGAACCCAAAAGCGGTCTTTATTTTAAAAAATGCAAGGTGAACAAGCCTGCACCAATAGCCGAAGATACTGCTGCACGGCAACGATTGTGGGATATCAGCGAAAAATTGACCGGCAGCAAAAACAAAACCAATGTTTAACCGTATTTTTTCTATTACAAATTGTCATTTATTTGTCAGGTATTTATATATTAGTTCCAAATTCAACACCTTATGATGATCAGCAAAAAATTAGCCATTACCGCAGGTTTGTTTGGCGTGATGGCACTGGGCATAGCAGCATCTCTGCCGCAACAGGGGCCCCCACCTAAGTTGCAAAACCTCAAAGTACTACCAAAAAATATTGCTTTTAAAGACCTTGACCATATAATGGATAATTGGTCAGCTTCATTAGGCGTGCATTGTAACTTTTGTCATGTACGTAATGAGGATACTAAAAAAATGGATTTCGCAAGTGATGCAAAGCCTGAAAAGGAAACAGCACGGCACATGTTTACCATGACGTCGAAGATCAACAAGAAATTCTTCAAAGCAGAAAAAGATTCGCTGGGTATGGTAATGGAAAGCAGCGTAAACTGCTATACCTGCCACCATGGTACGGCACATCCTGAAATCAAGATCCCTGAAAGACAACACGGTCCGGGCGGCCCTCCTCCGGGTGGTGCTGGTTCACCGCCGCCGCCACCTCCGGGACAGTAGTTTGATTTTAGATTTAAGAATTACGATTTTAGATTTTCTTGAATATAAACGCTCCTTTATCAGGGGCGTTTTCTTTTTGTGCCTGTTAGGTGTATTTTTACTGCATGACTGATCAGGCGCCTATTATCCGTGATGCAACTGTAAATGACCTGCCGGGCATCCTGGAAATTTATAATCATGCTATCATCAATACCACTGCGGTTTATAGCGAGCAATCACATACATTGGATATGCGCCTGTCATGGTTTAATGACAGGATTGGTAACGGTTTCCCTGTTTTTGTTGCAGAAATAAATGGCATGATAGCGGGCTTTAGCACTTTCGGGCATTTCAGGGCATGGCCATGTTACCGGTATACGGTGGAGCATTCTGTTTATGTACATATCAATCATCGCGGCAATGGTTTAAGTAAATTGCTGCTGCAGCCATTAATTGACCGTGCGCGCAAAATGAAACTACATGCCATGATTGCAGGGATAGACGGAGAGAATGAAGTAAGTTATCGCTTACATCAGTCGTTTGGCTTTGTTGAAGTGGCGCACTTTAAAGAGGTGGGTTTCAAATTCGGGCGCTGGCTTGATCTGAAGTTTATGGAGTTAATTTTAAGTTTAGATTAAAAAATCTAACCTGACTTATCCATTGTATCTTAGACTTTTATAAAAATCAACTAAAGCAAAAATGGTCTTTTTGACTTTGAAAACAGTGTTTTTTGAACCTGATACGACAACTTTCGACGCAAAAATGACGTAGAAGTACGTGATCTGTTATAGGTAAGATTAATAATAGATATGTTCTTTACCCAATCACAAAAATCCCTTGCCCGCCTGTGTGCGGGTAGGGATTTTTTCAAGAAAATAATTTCAAAATACTCCTCTGTCGGTTTGTTTCAGCCAGGTTTTTTGGTGAAACACCTTCGTTATTCCCTCGGTTAAAATCGCCCCCAAACCGCAACAACAACTGTACCTGCTCGGTTTTTAGTTTTCTTTTTACTGCATAGTACAATGCTGTATTGCCTTTTGCGTCGGCAAAGTTTACGTCAGCGCCGTTTTGCAAAAACCATTCAGCTACTTTATAGCGTTTCCAGTTATAGGCTGCAAAAAATGGGCTGTCCGTTTTATTAGTTCCTTCAATGTTTGCACCATGCCGTTTAAATAAAGCCGCCGCTTCTGCATCATCATACCAGGCTATGGCATACATGCAGTTTTCGGGATTGGCGCCCTGGTTTAACAGATATTTCCAGATACTTTCATTTCGCCCGCGGGTATAAGCATACCATAAGGGCGTTGCCGGGAAGTTATCGCAACCATCTTTAATGAAATGAATGGAATTAATATCCATCCCGCTTTTCAGGAATAGTTTGAGTATGGTCAGACTGGCGTCCGCTTTTTCAGGATGTGAAGTTATTTGTACGCCGCATAAATAATGCAGCCCGTTTTTGCCATCTTCTTCAGTCCAGGTAATCCATTTAGGCTCAGTCTGTATGATCCGATCCAATAAGGGCAAGTCCAAACTTTTAATTGCCTGAATGAATTTGTTCATGGGTTATAACGCTACACTTTCAACTTCAATTTGCGTTTTTCTAAAAATCCACCAATTATTACCACGATAAAAGCCACCGCCCACGACCGGAAGAAACCTCCCCAACCATAGTTCAGAGCATCGGGATAGCGGAAATGAATCAATTTATAAAAACCCACCTGCAAATAGGGAATAAGGTAACAGGTTAATGTAGCTGTTCCGGCCGGCCAGATCAGTTTAAACCAGTTTTTTTTACCTTTGTAATCTACCAGGTAGATCATTAGTTCAAAAGCCAAAATTGAGATACCTATACAGATCAGTATCCATGCCGGGGTAGAACGGATCTTTGATATGCCATCCGTATACGGGCGCAACAGGAAACCAGCAGCAATAGAGGCACATCCTGCAACGAACATCCATAGCCATAAACCTGTGTTGAATCCTTTCTTAACCATTCGAGCATACCATAATGAAACGATAACACCCCCCATGACCGAAAACTCGGTTGAACCATCATGAATCACCCATAAATGCAAACGCAGCCATTTACCATGATCCAATATGTTGATCGTTGCAAACACCAGGAAAGCAATGATCAAAGCAGGCATTTTGCCTTTTGCAAAAAAGTAGATCAGCGAACAAACCAGATAACCCCAACCGATCAAACCTAAGATACCCCACCATGCTGGTTGCATGCTATTGCCATTGCGGCCGACATACAGAAATGCCATTAAAAGCAGTATAAGCCATCCGCCGCCTACCAGGAAGTACTTTTTTACCTTATCGAATGTGGATGGATAATCAAGCCAGATCAAAAAGAAAGCAAGTGTTATCAGTATTTCCCATAAACCTTCAGACAAAATAGATGCTTTGCCGTACTCCTCCAGATTGACATGAAAAAAGCCCATTACGATCAATGCAAACGACCGCGATATAATTGCAAACAATACAGATCTGGATGACTCGCCTTTTTGGATTTTACGGTCTAACGCCAATGGGATAGATAAACCAACAATGAACAGGAAAGTAGGGAAAATAGTATCGGCAAAGCCCATAGCATCTTCGGTTCGTTTAGCATGATCTATCCATTCAGGAATGTTTTTAACACCACTCAGATCGTTAACAAATATCATCAATAACATGGTTAGTGCCCTGATGGCATCAATAGATAGCAGGCGCTTGGGAGCTTCTTTAAAAACAATGGATTCGGCCATGATTGTAATTTAGTTTTAGGGTCAACTAAAGATGATAAAAATGCGTTATATTAACTGTAATATTTTAGTGATAATGATACATTTGCTAACGTCATGTACTTCATATTATCAAAGGTTCTGTTCTTTGTATTATTTCCACTCAATTGGATCATCGTTTTTTTGCTGATAGCCATCCTCACCAAGCGGTCAAAACGAAAGAAAAGATGTTTTATAACAGCCATCGCTTTATTTATCATTTTTAGCAGTCCGTTGTTGTTATACCTATTTGCAAAAAACTGGGATATTTACCCAGAGTCTTTAGAAAAAGGCAAAGTATACAGTACTGTGATCGTTTTGGGAGGATTTTCTGGCGATGACAAGAATGGTAATGGCGTTTTTAACGGCTATTCAGATAGGTTCATACAAGGATTACAACTAAAAGAGCAAAATAAAGCTTCGCACATTCTGATCAGCAGTGGTAACGGTAATCTGCAGGCAGGGAGTTTCAGAGAAGCGGCCTGGGCAAAGGGTATATTAAAGGAGTTTAACGTGCCGGATAGTGCTATCCTGATTGAGCAGGAATCACGAAATACATTTGAAAATGCTGCCTTTTCAAAAAATCTATTACAGCAACAACATCTGAATCCGCCTTATTTACTGGTTACATCAGCCTGGCATATGCGGCGTGCTCAATATATTTTCAGGGAAGAAGGACTAAATATTATAGCACGCCCAAGCGGGGCAATAACCGGCAATCAAAAATTTAGCATTTGGGGTTCTTTGATGCCCGATGCCGGAGTGCTGTCGGGGTGGACTTTTTATCTGAAGGAATTGGTAGGGATGGTATTGGCCCATCTCAAATAGTCTTGTTTTAAATCAGCGCAAATCTTATACATTTGTTAGGATGAAGAAAATCCTGGTAGCCAATCGCGGCGAGATCGCGTTAAGAGTAATGCGTTCGGCCCGTGAAATGGGAATAAAAACGGTGGCTGTATATTCTGCCGCCGATCGAAATGCCTTACATGTACGCTATGCTGATGAAGCCGTTTTTATTGGCGAAGCGCCTTCCAGTCAATCTTATCTTGTTGGCGAAAAGATAATCGATGCTTGTCACAAAACCGGTGCCGAAGCGATACATCCCGGTTACGGATTTCTTTCTGAAAATGCAGCTTTTGCCCGCATGGTTAGGGAAGCAGGGTTGATCCTGGTTGGTCCATCGCCCGAAGCAATGGAAGTGATGGGTAATAAACTCTCTGCCAAAGCAGCGGCCTTAAAATACAACATTCCAATGGTGCCGGGAACGGAAGAAGCCATTTCTGATATTGCCGAAGCAAAGAACCGCGCTGTTGAGGTAGGTTTCCCTATCCTGATAAAAGCAGCAGCGGGCGGCGGCGGCAAGGGAATGCGCATAGTAGATAGGGTGGAGGATTTTGAAGAGCAAATGCACTTAGCTGTATCCGAAGCAACTTCGGCTTTTGGTGATGGATCAGTATTTATAGAAAGATACGTATCGTCACCAAGGCATATCGAAATTCAGGTTTTGGGTGACACGCACGGTAATATAGTTCATTTATTTGAGCGTGATTGTTCAGTACAGCGCCGTCACCAGAAGGTAGTAGAAGAAGCGCCGTCATCAGTACTCACACCTGAGATACGCGAGCAAATGGGGCGTTGTGCAGTGGATGTGGCCCGGTCAGTAAATTATACCGGCGCTGGTACGGTAGAATTCATCATGGACGACCAGCTTAATTTTTATTTTCTCGAAATGAATACCCGTTTACAGGTTGAGCACCCTGTTTCCGAGTTGATCACGGGTGTCGACCTGGTAAAAGAGCAGATCAATATTGCCAGAGGTTTACCGATCAGTTTTAAACAGGAGGATTTGGAGATACGAGGCCATGCATTGGAATTACGCGTTTACGCTGAAGACCCCGCAAATAACTTTCTACCCGACATTGGTACACTACAAACCTATGTAACGCCAAAAGGCCCGGGAGTACGTGTGGATGATGGCTTTGAGCAGGGAATGGAAATACCGATCTATTACGATCCGATGATCGCCAAACTGATCACCTACGGCAAAGACAGGCAGGAAGCTATTGAACGCATGATACGGGCTATTGATGAATATGATATTACCGGTATCACAACTACTCTTGGATTCGGGAAATTCGTAATGCAGCATGAGGCTTTTACCTCATGTAATTTTGATACGCACTTCGTTAAGAAATATTTTACTCCTGAAGTACTGTATTCTGAATCAGATGATGAAGCGCTTATTGCCGCGGTGGTAATGGAAAAGCTGTTAGGGAAGAAAACGGGAGGTACCTCAGTGCAGGTGATAAATAATGGCGTATCGGATTGGGTAAAAAACCGTAGGGAATTATGATATACTTGTAGAGACGCGATGCATCGCGTCTCTACAAGGCCATTTATCAAAGAACTACTCATCCAAAAATTCCTGAACCAAAATAGCGGTCGCCTCAGGTTGTTTGCTGGCTTTTGCTGTCACCTCGCCAAGGCAGGCTCCATGCAGCCCAGGTAATACCGCTACCTGTGCCCCTGAAATCATGTGCGACAACTTTATGGCGTGTTCTGCCCGCATCACATCCTGGCTGGCCACAATAATGAGGGTTGGTGCCTTTAAGCCTCGAATGGAATCATCGGGAATATCCTTAAAATTTTTCATCCGCTCCACGTCCTTATGGAACATGTTCAGCAACTTGTCATTGTCGGGTGTTACCTTTAAAAAGGCAGCTTTAAGCTGCGCCGGCATGTGATCAATAGTAGCTCCTTCAAAGCCATCAAAAAAACCGGGTAAAAATCCTTCCCTTTGGTAGGCGCCCGCTATATCAATAATTTTATTCACTATTTCCGGGTGCCTGATTGCGATCTGCAAAGTAGTAGTGCCCCCATTACTAAAACCAAGGATGTTGGCTTTATCAACCTTAAGATATTTCAGCAATGCGGCAACATCGTCAGCATCCTGTTCGAATGATTCGGGCGCGTTCCGGTCGCTTGTACGGCCGTGCGCCTGCAGCTCAACTGCTATCACTTTGTTGTGCTTTGAAAATATAGGTAATATTTGAGCAAACGTCACTTCAATGGTCGAGCCGCCGCCGTGGAGCAATACTAAAGGTACAGTTCCATCACCATGAATTTCATAATACATATTGATGCCGTTCACCGGAGCATATCCTGTTTTTATATTTTCCATAGGTTTTGTTTTTTGAGCCTTTGATGTTATTGCAGTTACACTGAGCATTAACACGATCAGTGTAAGTTTTACTGTTGACCGATTCATGATATCGCTTTTAAGATGCGCTTGGTGTATCCATTCCCTCTAAGTAAACGATAAGCTTTTCGATATTTTGTTTCAAGCCTTCATCTGCCTTAAATGTTTTCACCACCTGGATAAATTCTTCTGCCGAATCGAAAAGCATGTGCCATCTCAAATGCGTTTGCTCACCCTGTTCCTCAAATTCAATGGTTGTTGTAAAGTCGGGGTTGAAGTGGTTAAAAACTATCCGTTTGTTTACCACTATTTCCTTATAAATGCTTTTGTTCTTGTAGTCGGTGCCATCAGGGCCATGCATTACTAGTTCCCATAATCCACCAGGTCTCAGGTCCATCGTGTAAATGGTATTGGTAAAACCATTTGGTCCCCACCAGTTGGTAACGTGTTCAGGGTTGGTAAAAGCTTCCCATACTAGTTCTGCAGGGGCGTTTAGCGTTCTTGTAATAAGAAGCTCGCGATCTTTTGTGTTACTTTCCATATCGTTCTTTTTTAAGTACTTCTAAATATTTTTCCAAAGCATCCAGCTTGCTTTCCCAATGTTTCCGGTATTGATCTACCCAGGCTGACACCTCGCTCAACTGATCCAGTTTCGCTTCACAATACCTGTCCCGTCCCCGTTGCTGAACGGTGATCAAACCGCAATCCATTAATATTTTAACATGAAGCGATATGGCCTGCCTGCTCATATCAAAGTTTTCAGCAATCGAGTTCACATTATGCGGCTGATCGGCAATCATATTAATAATTGCCCTTCGGGTAGGGTCGGCTATAGCCTGGTATACATCTCTTCGTGCTATCATTGTGCAAGTATTTGCTTGCAAATATAAATGCAAGTATTTACTTGCGCAATTTTATTTGAAAAAAAATTAAAGATTGATTTTTAACGCTAACTCATTTATCAACCCAACCTGCGCAGCATTAATCTTCACCTTCGCCATTTCTATATCAAACCATGCCGCTTGGTCAATTTCCGGAAAAGTTTGTTTTTTGCCTGATCGGGGAGGCCATTCTATTTCAAAAGTATTACTCACAATGGTTTCGTGATCTATATCCCCCTCAACAGCCCACGCGTAAACAATTTTACCACCTTTTTGCCGGATAGGTGTTAACTCTATAAAATTACCATTAAGTAATTGCCCTGTTTCTTCCATAAATTCACGTTTAGCAGCATCCAGCGGATTTTCATCCTCAGCAAATTCACCTTTGGGTATCGACCAACTGCCTTCGTCTTTATTTTTAAAAAACGGTCCACCAGGATGAACAAGGAATATCTGTAATTGGCTGTCAATAATCCGGTAAAGAAGCATCCCTGCACTTTGTTTGGCCATTGCAAATAGATTTAAAGCAAGTTAACAAAAGCCAAAAGTTTAATTGTTATTTTTGTTTTACTATCAAACCGAAAAACGATTATGGCCGATAACAACTGGACCCGATTCACAATCAAAGCTGATTTTAATACCGATGCACGCACCATCTACCAGGCATGGACAACACCCGAAGGACTGGAAAGCTGGTTTCTACGCAAAGCCAATTTTTATGCGATAGCCGGCAGGTTACGCGAACCGCAAGAATCCATCTCAAAAGAAGATGTGTACGAATGGTATTGGCATGGATATGACGACAGCGCCATGGAGAAGGGAGAGGTGCTGGAAGTAAATAGCATCGATTTTTTGAAGTTTACCTTTAGTGGTGGTTCTGTTGTCAGCGTTTCTGTTGAAAGCAGAAATGGCCTCACTATTTTGGAATTGACACAGGAAAACATCCCGCAGGAAAATGACCCGCTCCAGAATTTGTTGGTTCAATGCCAGGTGGGGTGGACATTCTATTTAGCTAATTTGAAGTCGATAGTGGAAGGCGGTATTGATCTGCGTAACAAACGCCTTGATATCGGCAGTAATTTTAAATAAGTCAGACAATTCATTTTCGATTGCGTCGTAACTTCGTCAACATAATATAACACCATGTTTACAGGTATAATTGAAACATTAGGAGAAGTAACCGAACTGCGCCAGGAGCAGGGTAATCTACATATTACTGTATCATCACCGGTTGCAGCGGAATTGAAGATCGATCAGTCTGTTGCGCACAACGGTGTGTGCCTCACTGTGGTAGCTTTGTCTGATGGCAAGCATACAGTTACTGCTATTGACGAAACTCTGCAAAAATCAAATATTGGTCACTTAAAAGTGGGTGACCTGGTAAACCTGGAACGCTGTATGCAGATGAATGGACGCCTGGATGGTCACATTGTACAGGGCCACGTAGATCAGACCGCTATTTGTACTGAATTCAGAGAGATGCACGGCAGCTGGGAGTATACATTTGAATATGACCCTGCAGTCGGCAATGTAACAGTGGAGAAGGGCTCCATTTGTGTAAATGGCATCAGCCTTACCGTGGTGAACTCCAAAAAGAACAGCTTTTCCGTAGCCATCATCCCATACACTTTTGAGCATACCAACCTGCAACAAGTGAATGTTGGCTCGGTGGTTAACCTCGAATTTGATATCATCGGCAAGTATGTTGCCCGACTAATTGGTGCCAATGCTACCGTGATAAATCCTTTAAACGCGATTTAGCATAAGCCAAATAAGTGTTTTGCTTTTGCGGCGGGCTTGCCTTAATATATTTACGATAATACTTAACGGCATTGGCTTTATTCTTTAGCTCGGAATCATAGAGATTGGCCAATACATAATAGGTGATCATAGGCTTGCTATCATATAACAGGCTTTTCTGATAAGCGTTAACCGCTTTATTTAACCTGTTGAGTTTGTCGTATGAGTCGCCCATCTCAGCATAATATGAATCAACATTTGATGAAATAGCGGATTTTATAGCCTTTTTTAAATATTCTATGGCTTTTTCCTGATCGTGGAGTGCTTTGTAACTCATGGCAGTATAGTAAAAGGATGTCTCACTTGTTGTTTTATTAGTTTCGAGTATTTCAAATGCCGAAATACATTCTTTGTATCGTTTCACCATAAAATAAGAAGCACCCAACATATTTATCACATCGCTGGACATAGCGCCACCAAACATTAGTTGTTGACATAGGGAAATAGTTTGTTGAAACCTTTCTAATTTGTAGTTTATTATCGCCTTTTGGTCAAGCAGCAGCAGATTAGCTGTATCTGCTGCAAGAGCTTTAGAAACAATGGTATCAGCTTTTGGATACGATTTTTGATTAATGAAGATCGTTGCAAGGTCGGCTGCCACATCCGGGTCAACTGGATTAATCTGATTTGCTTTTTGCAAGTAATTACTATCCGCCTTATGGTTATCAATATTATAAGATATCGTGGCTAACTGTTTGTACACATTGAAATTGGTGCTGTCTTTTTCCAATATCTTCTTAAAATAGACCAGGGCTTTCCCGTTGTTACCTCTCCTTAAATTGAGATTGCCCAAATTGTACAAAAGAGAAATGCTGGTAGAGTCTTTTTGGTAAATGCGTAAATAATATCCTTCTGCATCGGCCAGTTTGCCAGCCATTTGAGATGTATATGCAAGGCTGGAAAGCACTTTGGGATCGGTAACGGGTTCTGGATTTGCTTTTTTAATATAATCCAACGCATCGGCAAAGCGCTGATTTTGGTAGTATTCAAGCAATAAAGCATCGCCGCTTTTATCTGTTTGTTGTGCAAACAGACTATTAGTAATACAGATAAGAAGAATAGATAAAAGGTATATTTTCATGTAACTAAATTATTAGTTTAAAATCAAAAATACAAGTTTAATAAACAAAATGTAGCCGTCAGGGTTGTTAATCAAACAACAATTGATTTAAGTTATGGATAAGATCAGAAAGTTTGAGTTGATGGAAAAGATTGTCCATGAATTGGAGGATCTGAAAAACAGTCAGCAGGCTATTATACAAAAGTTAACCAAAATAGAAGTGGATAACATTGACCTGGGTGATAAGCGCCTGGAGAAAGACCTGCCTGATATGCACCAGCGTGTATCAGATAACCTGGATACTATAGCCGGCATTTTGGAAGACTTTGCAGGAAAGACCGACCAATTCAACAGTCAGAACAACATTGCTGCTTTGAAAGAGCAGGAAGCCCTCAACAAGTAAAGAAAAGGATAGTCCCCGGAAACGGGGACTTATTTTTTTGCTGTCTTTTCTGAATCTTTGTTATATTTCTTAACAGCTTCATACATCCCTTTCTTATCTAACAATTTGACAGCTTTAGGATCTATTGCGATTATTTTTAGGAGGTTTTCTTTAGTTAATTTTTCAATTGGCCCATCGTTATTACGAATACCAATTATTTCAGATGATGCAAAATCTAGGTGAATTCCACCACTTAGGGTGGGTTCATCTATAAACATAAGATAATTAGCACTCTTTGCATATACCGTTATGGGGCCACTTATCATCCTGAAAATCCAACCAGTATCGGTTGGAACTCCATAATTAGGGACATCACCCCCAATGTCATCATAAGTTAAAGCAGTAATATTTATTGTCTGATCGGGATATATTTTTTTAAAATGGTGGGCACTATCTGATGCCGCAAATTCATCGTCTTCATATACGAGGAAATTTTTACGCAGAATGCTATCATGAAACATATACGATGTTACTTTTGTAGTTGTACTATCCTTAAGCGTCAGCGTATAGCGGCCACCTTCCCCGGCATATGATTTCCAATTTCTATTCATACTCATCTGCATTTGCATGTTCATTTGCATCTGCATTTGCTGGTTCATAAATTGTTGGTTCTGTTGAGCACGGACAGCCGCCATCCCCGGGTACTGGGCAAAGGCTCGCAACGAATAAAAGAATAATAATGACACTACTAAAAGTGCAACTCTGGGTTTGGGGTGAAGCTTCATGATAAAGATTTAGTTTACTCAAATATAAGAAGACTAAATCTTATTCAAGAACCCTTTTATGGTTTCTTCAAAGCCTCCACCTTTGGTGAAGGTTATTTGCTCAATTTTTCTCGTTATGATTATTATATTTTTTAATAGCTCTAATGTATTTTTTCTCTGATGTTAATTCAAGAGCTTTTGGATCAAGAGCAACCATTCCCCTTAAATTTAATTCGTTAAATGGTAAAATAGGACCGTTATCCAATTGTATCCCAACTATCGTGCTAGGGTCAAGCGGCCTCAAGTTATTAGGGACTGTGGAGTACGCATTTATGCGGCCTGTTATTGTTTTGAACATCCAGCAACTATCGGTAATCTTTCCGGGCAGGTACTTTGCTGGTCCCTTATGAAATCCATCTGTAGGGATTAATACGCAGACTAAACTCCTGGTTTGCGAAGAGTATATTTTTTTATACCGGTTTGTGTCCGATTTTTTATACTTTTTATCAATCCAAACTATAAAATGCGCTTTTGCGATCGTATCGGTGTATATAGCAGAAGTAATCTCTTTTTTGGTACTGTCAAGCATGGTTACCTGGAAATCAAATTCCTCAGGAGCATTTACAACAGCTCCACGCATATTCAACATCTGCATGGTCATTTGCATTTGCTGGCTTATGAATTGTTGATTTTGCTGAGCACGAAAAGCAGTCATTCCAGGATACTGTGCAAAAGAAGATTTAGAAAAGAAAATAAATAAAAAAATTATGGGATAAGTTAGCAGGGCCTTATAAGTATACTTCATGATAAAGATTTAGTTCACTCAAATATAAGAAAAACTAAATCTTTATTTTAATTACTCGATACTTTTGCCCTTCATGGCTGAGCTAATAGCCTGATCCATCAAACGCTCAGCAAATGGTCGTGTATATTCGTTTACCGCATCGACTTTTTTCAGAATAAGATCTTTATCGCCACTGGTAAGGACTACTTTTAGTTCGTTTACCAGCTTTTGTGTTTCACTGATCTCTGCAATGGAAACATAGTCGGTATTTTTTTGCAGGAAACGCTCCACAGTATATACCATTTGTTCGCCTTCGGTTCGGGCCTCTATCAGCATACGCTGTGCCACATCGTCTTTAGCGTGAGTGATGCTATCCAGTAGCATTTGTTCCACCTGGTCGTCGGTGATGCCGTAGGTTGGTTTTACTTCTACTTCCTGTTTTACGCCGGAGCGTAATTCTACAGCTTGTATTTTTAAAATACCATCTGCGTTCAGCAAAAAGTTGATGTCTACTTTGGGTAAACCTGCCGGCATAGCAGGGATACCTTTCAGATCGAACTCAGCCAGTTTGCGGTTTTCTTTGATCAGGTCGCGTTCGCCCTGGTAAACGGCGATCTTCATATTTACCTGCCCATCGATAGAGGTAGTATATTGTCGCCCTGCTTTTGTAGGCACTTTTGAGTTGCGTGGGATGATCACATCCATCAGTCCGCCCATGGTTTCAATACCCAATGATAGCGGTGTAACGTCTAATAGTAAAATATCCTTACGGTTTCCCGCTAAAATATCTGCCTGGATAGCCGCACCTAAGGCAACAACTTCATCCGGGTTCAAATCATCATGAACTGGTCTGGCAAAAAAATCGGATACCATCTTTTTCACTAAAGCAGTGCGGGTTGAGCCGCCTACCATAACTACTTCATTAATGTCGCCAATGTCCAAACCTGCATCTTTCAGTGCATTATGGCAACATTGAATGGTTTGCTGAACTTTAGGAAGAATCAACTGCTCAAAGGTGTTGCGATCAATCGTACACCAAATATCACCAATTTTTTCATTGAAAAGACTTTGATGAGCAAATGCCTTCTTAGCCTCCTCTGCTTTTAAACGCAGTTGTTGTGCAAACTCACGGTTATTAGCTAAATCAGCTCTATTCAGTTGATTCTTTTCAACCCAGTAATCTATAATGACACGGTCAAAATCATCACCGCCTAAAAAAGTATCGCCGTTGGTAGATAGCACTTCGAAGATGCCATTTTGGATTTGCAGAATCGATACATCGAATGTTCCGCCGCCCAGGTCATAGACAGCGATAGTTTTGATTTCTTCAGGATTCAAGCCAATACCATAAGCCAAACTTGCTGCAGTTGGTTCGTTCACGATACGCAATACATCCAATCCGGCTAGTTTGCCTGCATCGCGCGTAGCCTGGCGCTGGGAATCGTTAAAATAAGCAGGGACAGTAATTACAGCACGGTTAACTGGTGTTTTCAGTGCATGTTCGGCGCGTTCTTTTAACTCTTTTAGTATCAAACCTGAAAGTTCGATAGGCGTATAGAAACGATCGCCAACTTTGATCTTCACCAGGCTTTCGGTATCATCATCTATAACTTTATAGGAGAAGAAGTCCTTATAATTCTCAATATCGTGATAAGAGCGACCCAGCAGCCGTTTTACCGAGAATACAGTATTCTGCGGATCTGTGATCAGATAGTCTTTAGCTTCATTGCCAACTGTTACATCATCCGCAGGGCCAAAATGCACCACCGACGGTACCAACACGCCTTTGCCGGTATCATTGATCACTTTCGGATTTTTGTCCGGATCGATGAAAGCCACAAGGGAATTGGTAGTTCCAAGGTCGATACCTACAATAATATCTTCCTTTTGCAGAGAGCCCGTTGCCAGGTTGATGGAAATTTTAGCCATGGTAGTTCAATAACAATCGGCAAATGTAGGTAGTTTTGAATAACGGAGTGTCTTTTGAATCTCTATTTTTCAATTTGATATAAACTAAGCAATGTACTTTTGCGTTATTTTCGCGAATTGCCTGTGTGATATATTCAGGTTCAACCAAATTCTTAATTCACGTTGATGTCTATTTTACCCCCGTATAGCTCTTCATCCAAATATTTATATAAGCCGTTGCTATTACTGCTACTTGCCACTGCAACTGCCACTTTGACGAGAGCTCAGCAATTCGGTGGTAACCCACCTTCGATACAATGGAATCAGATAAACACCAAGGCAGCCAAGGTGATTTATCCTCGTGGATTGGATTCTGCGGCAATGGAAGTGGCTAATATTGTCCAGCAGATGAACAGCACTATTCAGCCAACTATTGGGTACAAACAAAAGCAGATCAGTATAGTCCTTCAAAATCAAACTACCATTGCTAACGCCTATGTTGGACTGGCTCCGTTCCGCAGCGAATTTTTCCTGACACCGGAGCAGAATAGTTTCGATATAGGCAGTTTGCCCTGGCCAAAGCAATTGGCGATACATGAGTTCAGGCATGTGCAGCAGTATAATAACTTTAATGTGGGTGCCTCAAAGATAATGCGCATTCTTTTTGGCGAGGGTGGGCAGGCTTTGGCAAATGATCTGGCTGTGCCGAATTGGTTTTTTGAAGGGGACGCCGTTTTCAATGAAACACTTGTTAGTAACCAGGGCAGGGGACGGCTGCCTTATTTTTTTAACGGCTATCGTGCCACCTGGGCCGATGGCAAGAATTACAGTTACATGAAACTGCGGAATGGCTCATATCTGGATTATACCCCAGACTGGTATCCGACAGGGTATATGCTCGTTTCTTACGGCCGTGAGAAGTACGGCGACACTTTTTGGAAAAGCGTAACCCATGATGCAGCGGCCTACCGTGGTGGTTTTTCGCCATTGCAAAGGGCCGTTAAAAAATACTCGGGAGAAGATTTTAACCAGTTTAGGCGAGATGGTTTCAATTACTTCAAAAAGCAGTTTAGCAACGATGTAAAACCATTGTCAGCAAATTCCATTGTAAAATCTCAGCATTTTGTGGCCGATGAAGAATTTCCGGCTTATGTGAATGATACCACGCTCATCTACATGAAGGGTACCTACAATCATTTGCCGGTGTTTGTGATCAAAAGTGGGAATACAGAGAGAAACATCAGCGTACGAAGCGTTTCTTTAGATAATTATTTTGCTTACAATAATGGAAAAGTGGTATATGCTACTTATCGACCAGATGTGCGCTGGACCTACCGTGACTTTAGTGAACTTGTGGTCCTTGATATAAAAACGGGTAAAGAAAAGCGCATTAGCCATAATACTAAGTACTTTTCACCGTCATTCGGTCCGGATGGAAAAACAATAGTTGCTGTTCAGGTAAATCCTTCGGGAAGAACTACCATCCACCTAGTCAATTCGGCTAATGGAAAGTTTATTAAGGCATTCGGCAATCCTGAAAAACAGTTTTATACCTATCCGAAGTATTATGGTAAGGATAGGCTGATCGCAGCCGTACGTAACCAGGAAGGCAAGATGTCTCTAGTTCTGATTGATATTGCTACAGAAAAGGTACGTTACCTTTTGCCGTTTTCCTATCAGCCTATAGGGTTTATTAATGTAAGGAACGATATAGTTTATTTTACCGCAACATCGGGTATCAATGACCGTCTATATGCGCTATACATTAACTCTGGCAAGTTGTATGAATTGAAAAATGAGCAGCAGCCCGGTTATATCGGTAATTACCAGCCTGCTGTTTCTGATAAAAAATTTGCCTTGGTGGGTTTTACAGCTGTTGGTTACCAGATCAGTGAGTTGGATAAAAAGGATTTGAAATGGGAAGAAGCTGGTTCGGCTATTCCGGGAAGCTTATCGGATATGGGTATTACCTCTTTAGGAAAAAATCCAGCATCTGATTTGTTGGCAACTGTCAAGCCCGAGCCTTTAGAGGTGACTAAGTATCCAAAAGCTCATCACCTGTTCAACTTTCACAGTATTATTCCCAACCTGAGCGACCCGAATTACCAGATCGCGATAGTAGGAGAGAATGTGCTGAATACTTTTCAGTCGCAACTGGCATTTACTTATAACCGCGATGAGCAGTATAAGCAATTTGGTTTTGATGCGGTATATGGCGCTTTATTTCCATACTTAAAAGCAGGTGTCGATTATGCCATTGATCGCCGTGGATTATATAAGAACGGCAGCAATGTTTATTGGAACGAGACGGATCTGCATGGTGGCCTTGAGGTGCCGTTAAACTTTAGTCAGGGTAAAAATATTACCGGGTTGGATGTAGGCAGCGCTCTGTATTATACGCAGAATAATTTCCAGGCGCCATATAGCAGCATTTTGCCTTCGCGCAGTTATTTGTATGTGAGCAATTATGTCGTGTTTAGCAATCACATTCAGCGTGCCAGACAAAATATTTATCCGCGTTTCGGGCAGAGTTTGACGCTTTCCTATAAATCGGCCGTCAGCAGCTTTACTAATGATCAGTTCCTGGCCGATGCTAATCTGTTTTTCCCTGGCTTGTCTATAAATCACAACCTGGTGATCAATGCAGCATACCAGCAAAAGGATGGCAATAATGGAGTCAGTTTTTCGAATAATTTTCCATTCTCCAGAGGGTATTTTGCTGAAAATCTGCATAAAATGGATAAGCTTGGGGTTGACTATCATTTGCCGATTGCTTATCCGGATGCCGGAATAGGGAATACGATATACCTATTGCGCTTAAGAGGCGATTTGTTTTATGATTATACCTATGCCTCATACAACTTCCCGGACGGTAGCAGGTTTAAGAACTTCAGATCGACAGGCGCGGCGATTTTCTTAGACACCCAATGGTTCAACCAGGTGCCTATCTCCTTTGGTTTCCGCTATAATTATTTAATGGATCAGGACTTTTTCGGTTATACAGGCCGCAACCGATTTGAGATCATCCTGCCGGTGGCTTTTTTTTAATGAATGAATTAGCGAATGATAGAATTATAGCTGTTGAATTAAAAGCCAATCGCTAATTCACTAATTATATCACATTCGCCAATCGTATAATCTCTCTTACCTTATCCGCATTTGTCATCAAGATGCTGTATTCATCCAAATGGTCGCGGCTTAAGATGATATGATCATTATGGTATTGCATGTGGCTTTTCACCGCACCTCTGGCCGAGGAATGTATCTCTTTGGCTTTGGTATAATGTATCAAATCGGCAACAGTGTTTTCGCTTACACCGCTTCCAGGCATAATGATAATTCGTCCAGCGGCTTTTTGTATTAGGTGAGCGATCACATTGGCACCTTCAATAGCTGTACTTCTGCCGCCCGAGGTGAGGATACGTTCGCAGCCCATAGCGATAATTTCTTCAAGTGCCTTATCCATGTCACTGCACATATCAAATGCGCGATGGAATGTAACTCCGAGACCTTTATCGGAGGCCATTTTAACGAGTTCTGCACAACGTTTGGTATCGATACTGCCATCCGAGTTCAAAATGCCGATCACTACGCCGTCACAGCCTATATCGATGCAATTCTGCACATCGGCTTTCATGATCCCAAACTCGGTATCGTTGTATAAGAAATCACCCTCACGCGGACGGATCAGAACATATAGTTTAATATGAAGCATTTTACGCGCCAGTTTGATCTGACCGTAGGATGGCGTAGTACCGCCTTCCCCTAAATTATCACATAATTCAACACGTATAGCCCCGCCTTCCTGTGCTGCAAGGGCCGACGTAAGGGTATTGGCACAAACTTCTAAATTTATCATAGGTTAGTTTCCAATATGTCATTGTGAGGTACGAAGCAATCGTACGCAAGCATATCAGCTCTTTGTAGTTCGCGATTGCTTCCTTTCTCGCAATGATATTTTTATAATTCAATAAACACTTTTTCCTTTTATTAACAAGTCCTGCTTCCCTGCATCACATACCGCAAAAGAAAACCCCGGCTGAATAGCGTAAGCGCCATATTCGCCCTTTTTATTAATAGCGAGGAAGCCCACTTGTATGTTTTTTGCTGTCTCTGGTTTCTTTTTAATAATTCGGTTAACGGCTTCTTTGCAGGCATCTTCAGGAGATAATCCCTGGCGCATTAACTCCACCACCAGAAAACTGCCCACATTCCGGATCACCTCTTCGCCAACACCGGTTGAGGTTGCACCGCCTACTTCATTATCTACGTACAACCCTGCACCAATGATCGGACTATCACCCACGCGGCCATGCAGTTTAAATGCCATGCCACTGGTTGTACAAGCGCCGGATATATTGCCTTTAGCATCGATTGCCAGCATACCAATGGTGTCATGGTTGTATTTATTGCCGGGTGCATGCTGTTTATTTTCAATATTCATTACTGGACTGTATTTGGCTGTTTTTAACCAATCTTTCCAGGCTTTCTCTGATTCGGGAGTTAATAGTTTTTCCCGTTTAAAGCCATGCTCAATGGCGAATTGCCTTGCGCCATCACCAACCAGCATCACGTGCGGTGTTTTCTCCATCACTAACCGGGCGACGGAAATCGGGTGCGCAATATTTTCTATTGCCGCAACAGAGCCACAGTTGCCGAATTCATCCATGATACAGGCGTCCAGCGTAACGTGCCCGTCACGATCAGGGTAACCGGCGCGGCCCACGGTATGGTTGTTCATATCTGCTTCGGGAACGCGTACGCCGGCTTCAACAGCATCTAAAGCCCTGCCACCTTTTTCAAGCACTTTCCAGGCTTCTTTATTGGCTGGTATACCAAAATCCCATGTGGATATAACGATTGGCAACGTGGATGCCGGGGCGAAAGCTAGTGTTTTAGCGACTGCCGATTTGGACAATGCTGCAAGCGAAGCGCCCGCAGCCGATAGTTGGATAAATTTGCGACGGTTGTACATGTGGCTAATATATAAAGATTGAATGAGTTTTAGCCGAAGTGCTTATTGCCCCGCTACGTTCATCATTGCCCTAACCTCAACGCTTCCTTCTAATTCAAAAACGGGACATTTATTAGCAATTGCTTTGGCCGCTTCCAGATTTTCAGCTTTAATGATCAATACAGAGCTCACCAGATCATCATTGGACACGTAGGGGATAGGTTTTGTTGACTTTTCTTTCCCGGAGATGGTAGCGCCTTCGTTGGTTGGGCGGTAGCCAGCTACCAGGTCGCCGGATTGAGCAAGGTTGCCCATGTACTCCTGCCATTTTTTGATGTTGTTCTGAATTTCTTCATTGGATGATGGCTTGAAGTTGGTTTTAAAGCGTACAATCATCAAATATTGTGACTTTGCCTTTTCCTGCGCGAATAAAACTGTGCCTGTAAACAGGAATACGGTCAATAGAATAAGCTTTTTCATATTGTGAAGGTTTATGGTTTATTATTCCGGGTTAACATCTTCGTCTGATAGGGGATTTTCTTCCGTTAGAACCTCCTCGCATTTTTCTACATCTTTTGCGAACACTTTCAATTTGATGCCGCCTCCGCCCTGATTATAAACCGGGTACAAAATACCCAGGCTCTCATCGCTTATAAAAGAAGGAATACCATTAGCTTCCAGTTTGGCTCGGATGATCTCAGCCTCCATCAGGTTATAGAAAGTGCGGAAGGTTATTATTTCATCGTCTTTTTGCATATGTATTAAAATTATTCCTCTGTGTTTTGAGTGTGAAATCTACTCGTGATGTTGTCATAAAGTTCGTTGAAGTTGCATTTTAGCCCATTAGCCGAAATAAAAATCGGAGAGCCAAAGCTCTTATAGTTCATTTGCATTGCTTTTCTTGCTATCAATCCGGTTTGTTTGTCGATGTATTCTTCAGGATTATTAACTATAACTATTATCATGCTCTGATTAACAACCACTGATTTTCTTACAGCTTCAATATCTGTCCACGGAATGAATCCGACCGAAGTGCCACTTGAATTATCATTTATTCCCAAGTCACTAATAACAAGCCCTGGTTTATTATCGACTATCTTCCTGAAAATAAAGATTGCACACAATCCAAAAAATAGAATTGACGCAACTCCAACCATGAAAATTAATTCTGGGCTTCTATGATTATACTGAGTACTTAGGCTTTTGGGGTTTGTTACAAACCATATTCCCGCTAAAACGAACGCTAATGATCCAGTTAATAGCAGTGCCAATTTGTTTTTGCTTAACGGTATTTCAATCTGATCTTTCTTAATCATAAAGTTTACTTCTTCTCCAAAAATGAGAATTTGTTTTGGTTAATTTGAATAATTATGAACCGCATCGACCGTATATCTGCCATCCTGATCCATCTGCAATCACGCCGTATTGTTAAAGCCGGTGATATTGCCGACCGTTTTAATATCAGTCTGCGTACCGTTTATCGTGATATTAAAACACTGGAAGAAGCAGGTATACCTTTGATTGGTGAGGCTGGTATTGGGTATTCCATTATGGATGGCTACCGTTTGCCGCCGGTGATGTTCACACGTGAAGAAGCTACAGCATTCCTGACAGCCGAAAAGCTGATGGAAAAGCTGACCGACCCATCTTCTGATGAAAATTATAAGTCGGCTATGTTTAAGATACGCTCGGTGCTGCGCATGTCTGAGAAGGATTTTTTGGAAAATATCGATGGACATATCGAGGTTTTGAAAAGCAGGCGTGTAGCTCCCGGAGCCAAGCTCGACCTGAATCCATTACAGATCATATTAAAAGGTATCGGTGAGCGGCAGGTATTGTCCATTCAATACTTTGCGGCCCATAACCAGCAAAAAAGCGAGCGTTGTATTGAACCCGTTGGCGTATTTTATCTTGACAATTATTGGCACCTGATAGCCTGGTGCCGCCTCCGTGGGGATTACCGCGATTTCAGGCTCGACCGAATCTCAAATATCTCGCTTACAGGCGAACGTTTCAGAACACAACATCCTAATTTGAGCGAATATATTCAGGAGTCTGCAAAGGAGAAAAACATGCAGGCGATAACTATTAGGGTCGAAAAGAAAATCCTTCAGTATCTAAACGAACAGAAGTATTACAACGGCTTTGTATCCGAAAAAGAGGTAGACGGAATGGTAGAAATGACCTTCCTTACCAGCTTCATAGAGGGTTTTGTGCGCTGGATAATGATGTATGGGGATATGGCGGAGATAGTGAGTCCCTGTGAACTGAAAACGAAAATAAGGGACTTGTCGACCCTTATTGCCCAACGAAACAGCTAACGAAACTAAAAAACGCTGCTGACATAGGGCTGTCATTTTGCGGTTCTTTCTTTGTATCATGGAAACCAAGGAAAGATACTGGATAACGGTTGTATCCAAAGATCATATCAAACGTGGCGTTGCAGGCGGGTTCATGCAGGCTAACCACGGCAAACCCGGGTCGCTAAAAAAGCTACACGTTAACGACTGGGTGATATTCTACTCGCCCAAAGTAACCTATGAAGGCGATGAAAAACTGCAAGCTTTTACCGCGATAGGGCAGGTGAGCGGCAATGAGATTTATCAGCATAAAATGTCTGAAAGCTTTATTCCGTACCGGAGAGATGTTCACTATTATTCCTGCAAAGAAACGCCATTTATTCCCCTTATTCCACAAATGGACTTTATTAAAAACAAGGGAGCCTGGGGGTATCATTTCCGCTTCGGCTTTTTTGAGATAGGAAAAACTGATTTCGAACTCATACGTTCGAAAATGTTAGAGGCTAATCATTTAACAATCAATTCATAACACTATGGGGAACTTAAGTTTAACAACATCTATTGATGTGAACGCGCCGGCCGCAAAAGTTTGGGAGGCGCTGACCAACCCGGAGATCGTAAAAAAGTACTTCTTTGGCACGAATGTAAAAACCGATTGGAAAAAGGGTAGTCCAATTCTCTGGGAAGGGGAGTGGGAAGGTAAAACCTACCAGGATAAAGGCGTAATTTTGGATATCGATCCGGGTAAATCTGTAAAATACAATTACTGGAGCAGCATGTCGGGGTCCGAAGACAAACCCGAAAATTATCAGGATATTACCTATAACCTGAATGAGCAAGGTGGCAAAACCACATTAAACATCACACAGGATAACATCAAAAACGAAGAAGCCAAAAAACATTCTGAAGAAAATTGGCAGGGAGTATTCGGAAAAATGAAAGAAATGGTGGAAAGCGGTGAGGTTTAAGTATTAATTTATATAGATTTCATAGAAATCTGATTTAAAGTTTTTTATAATTTGATATAACAAATGGTTATGAGCCGAAACACCCTATTTGAGCAGATAACAAGCCCCGGAATTTTTATCGCAGGCATTGCTATGCGAACCACTAATCAAGACAACCGTGCACAAACCGACATCGGAAATTTGTGGGCAAAATTTATGAGTGAAAATATAGCCGGGCAAATTACTGCCCGGCTTTCCGAAGATATTTATTGCGTTTATACCGATTACGAGAACGATCATACTGGCTGGTACACAACGGTGTTGGGTTGCCGGATAGAAAGTCCGGATGACTCGGATGGTATGTTTACAGCCTTGATCCCGAAAGGAAGCTATCGCCTATATAAACCCGAAGGCGAAATGTCCGGATGTATAGTTAAAACCTGGCAGCAGATATGGACCGACTGCTGCGGCCGTAATTACATAGCTGATTACGACCTATATCGTGGCGATAGAGCCGAGATATACGTAGGGGTAATTTAGTCCGGAAAATTCTTTATTTGAAGTGAATTGAAATTATATCCTGTTAAAATTCAGTCTACTACCGAATTTACCTTCAATAATACTTCCGTTGCTATAGGCTAAATTGCCTGATACCAGCGTGTGCATTATTTTTGAGCGGAAGGTGCTTTCTTCAAACGGGCTCCATCCGCATTTGTATAAAATGTTGGATTTGTTTACGTTCCACGGGTTATTCAAATCAACCAATACCAAATCCGCCCAATAACCTTCGCGAACATAACCACGCTTATCGATCTGGAAACAAATAGCCACATTGTGCGCCATTTTTTCGGCAACTTGCTCAAGGGTGATCTTGCCATGGTGATAAAGTTCCAGTATAGCAGGCAAGGCATGTTGAACCAATGGTCCGCCTGAAGGAGCTTGCAGGTAAGGTTGTGATTTCTCTTCTAAAGTGTGTGGCGCATGGTCAGTAGCGATCACGTCGATCCGTCCATCCAATACCGCTTTAAGGATGCCGTCACGATCAGCCTCAGTTTTTACCGCCGGGTTCCATTTAATGAAGTTGCCCTTGGTATCGTAATCCTTATCAGTAAACCATAAGTGATGTACGCAGGCTTCGGCAGTAATGCGTTTGTTCTTTAGAGCAATATCGTTGCTAAATAGGTGCGTTTCTTTCTCAGTCGAGATATGCAGAATATGCAGACGGGTATTGTGTTTTTTTGCCAGTTCAACAGCCATTGAAGAGGACAGGTAACAAGCTTCCTCGCTGCGAATCTTAGGGTGCAATCTTACCGGAATATCGTCGCCCAAAAGTTCTCTGTAATGAGCCAGGTTGGCTTTGATGGTAGCTTCATCTTCACAATGCACCGCTACCAGCATCGGTGATTTGGAGAAAATGTTCTCCAGCGTGGTAGGATTATCCACCAGCATATTGCCGGTTGATGATCCCATAAACACCTTTACCCCGCACACATTTTTGGTATCCGTTTTAAGTACTTCCTCAATATTGTCATTGGATGCGCCCATGAAGAACGAATAGTTAGCCAATGAGTTAAGTGATGCTATCTCATATTTTTGTTGAAGTAACTCCTGCGTCAATGTATTTGGTACGGTATTAGGCATTTCCATAAAACTGGTAATACCACCTGCTACTGCCGCCCTGGATTCTGTATGAATATCCGCTTTATGGGTTAGCCCCGGTTCGCGAAAGTGCACCTGGTCGTCAATGCAACCGGGGAAAAGGTGCAGGCCTTCGGCATTGATGGTTTGATCGGCCTGAACATCGATGTTGCTATCTATACGCTCTATCAATCCATCCTTTACTAAAAGATCGCTAACATATTGTTTGTTTTCGTTTACTATGGTGGCTGATTTGATGAGGATAGAAGACATACTGATTTTAGATTTACGATTATAGATTTTGAACAGCAAATTTCGGAATTAATAATCAGGTGACCAAGCTATAGGATATAACTGCTGATTTGTATCTTGTGATCATGAAGAAAACCCTCCTTACCATTTTTACTGTTCTAATTTTGAAAAGTACTGGCTTTGCTCAAATAAAAAAGTATAGTTTGATAGGAGTGTGGCAAGTTGAATATCCTCAACTCGGCGATGCATGGCTAGCAAATTACCGCTTTTTTAGTAATGGGACTTTTAAATATACTTTTAACCAGTATGACGATAGGGGTCGCATTGCTGCAGCCAAAGGGATTTTCAAACTTCACGGAGATACCTTGACTCTCATCATCAAAACAAGAATAGAACGTATTGGCGGCGATCTGGTAGGTGGAAGTCTTGGCTTCCAGCAAGATGAACTCGTACTTGAAGGTACAAGAAGCATCGAGGTAAAGCAAAAGAATACGGACCCGATTGATATTCGCGTCGAGTGGATTAATAAAAAAGGTGTAAAGGCGTTTAAACTTCAGAATAACACATATTACTTAATCTCAAGTGACCCACATAACCAAGACGATTAACTTCCGGTCTTCCCTGACTTTCTGACTTCCCGACTTAAACCCTATCTTTGCCGCATGGGCGCAACCTTCGAGGATTTTAAATTTAACCGGCAAGTACTAAATGCCATTGATGATGCCGGTTATGCCGAACCTACGCCCGTGCAGCAAAAAGCTATCCCGCCGATTCTGAATGGACAGGATGTGATGGGTATTGCTCAAACGGGTACAGGTAAAACTGCGGCATACGTGTTGCCCATCATTATGCGGTTAAAATATGCCCAGGGAGAGAGCCCTCGCGCATTGATCGTAGCCCCGACACGCGAGCTGGCCATGCAGATCGAAGAAAATGTAAAAGTTTTTGCCAAATACACCGACCTGCGGGTGGTTACACTCTACGGTGGACTTGGTCCCAAAACACAGATCGAACAGGTAAGTAAAGGCATCGATATTATTGTTGCTACGCC
>Ga0207704_10000041_pt1 | contig 89976 bp, 80 predicted proteins | sample KBSMisM12_FD_184308 | JGI IMG/M metagenome (GOLD analysis project Ga0207704, IMG submission 184308) | Miscanthus rhizosphere microbial communities from Kellogg Biological Station, Michigan, USA - KBS Miscanthus M1-2 (SPAdes) (version 2) | ecosystem: Host-associated > Plants > Roots >...
GTATTCAGAAGGCGAACCGGTATTTTATATTTCTGTGCAGGGAAAACACTTTGAGGATGTAATATCTTCGCTCCGAAGTAGGCCAACTCTGCGGCTTCATCAAATGAAAGCTGTGCAATGGGTTTGGTGCCTTTAACAATCCGCGGGTCATTATTGTGCATGCCGTCAATGTCGGTCCATATCTGCACTTCTTCGCTACGGATGGCCGCACCGATCAACGAAGCGGTATAATCGCTGCCGCCGCGACGCAGGTTATCAATCTCGCCAAAACTGTTACGGCATATATAGCCCTGTGTAATGAACAGCTTATTATCCGGATATTTATTTAATAAAGGCGTAATATGCTCCGTAATATAATCTACTATCGGCTCATTGTCATCATCTATCTTCATAAAATCAAGCGCAGGCAGTAATACCGACGGTACACCGATCTCTTTCAGATAAACATGATACAGCGTAGTAGACAACAGCTCGCCTTGCGCCAGTATGACCTTATCCTCGATATTGGTAAACAGATCGTTTGACAGGTTGGTCAGCAGATCAAAATGATAATCGATAACCTCTTTGCCTTGCTCCAGGTATTCAGATTTGGCAAACAGTTCCTTTATAAATATTTCGTATTTGTCCTTTAAAACCTTTATCAGATTGGCAGCTTTTGGTTTATCTCCCGCCAGGTAAGCCTGACCGATTTCGACCAAACTATTGGTAGTCCCTGACACAGCTGAAAGGACAACGATCTGCCCTTCAGAAGCATCGATTATATCCAGCAGTTTTTTCATCCTTTCAGGGCTTCCCACCGATGTACCGCCAAATTTTAAAACTTTCATTTTTTGTTTCTGTTTACCACAAATGATTAATATTCTTGTATAGAATTTAAGGCGCTAAAAGTAAGATTTTTAACCATTATAACCCACAATGATCAAAATTAAGTTTGGTACCGATGGCTGGAGAGCCATCATCGCAGATGATTTTACAGTTGAGAATGTAAAACGAGTAGCCTATGCAAACGCATTGTGGCTAAAGCAAGAATTTAAAAACCCATCGGCTGTTGTAGGTTGCGACCCGCGTTTTGCGGGCCCAATGTTTGCCGATGTTGTTACACGCGTACTGGCGTCGCAGGGGGTAAAGGTTTACCGTGCCGAAGATGTTTTTGTTTCTACCCCGATGATCTCGTTGGGAACTGTTAGAAAAGAAGCTTCAGCTGGTATTATTATCACTGCCAGTCATAACCCGCCGTCGTACAATGGTTATAAGATCAAAGCCAGCTATGGCGGCCCGGCTACACCGGATGATATCGAAAAGGTTGAATCGCAGATCCCTGAAAATTTATCGCTTGATCTAAAATCAATCGCTGATTATCAAAAAGATGGCTTGGTCGAGTTCATCAACCTGGAAGATATGTATGTGGCTCACGTAGAAAATAACTTCGACCTGGAGCTTATCCGCACCAGCGGACTGGGTTGGGCTTATGATGCTATGTATGGTGCGGGTATGAATGTGATGGAGCGTTTGTTCCCTGATATTACCCGCATTCACAGCGATCACAACCCAGGGTTTGGTGGGCAGGCTCCTGAACCTATCCAGCGTAACCTGAAAGAGTTTGAGGATATTATCAAGCTTTCGGAAGGGGAGATCGCGTCAGGTTTGGTAACGGATGGTGATGCTGATCGTATCGGTCTGTATGATCAGGATGGCAACTTTGTGGATTCGCACCACATCTTATTGCTGCTGATCCATTATATGCACAAAGTGAAAGGCTTAAGGGGCGACGTATATTCAACCTTTAGCTGTACCAGCAAAATACAGAAACTGTGTGATGCTTATGGGCTGAAGAATATCGTAACCAAAATCGGCTTTAAATATATCTGCGACCTGATCGTGAACTCTGGCAATCCGTTCCTGGTTGGCGGTGAAGAATCGGGCGGTATTGCTGTGGCAGGACACATCCCTGAGCGTGATGGTATCTGGATCGGTTTGATCGTTTGGGAATTTATTGCCAAGTCAGGGCGTTCGTTAAGCGAACTGGTGCAGGAGATATATGATGTGGTAGGTAAATTCGCGGTAGAACGTTATGACTTACACGTTACTGAAGAACTGAAACAGAAGATCATCAGCAATTGCAAAAGCGGATATAGCAGCTTTGGTGATTTGAACGTAAGCCGCACAGAAGATATGGATGGCTATAAATTCTTCTTCGAAGATGAAAGCTGGGTAATGATCCGCCCTTCGGGCACTGAACCGGTATTACGTGTTTATGCTGAAGCCCCGGGTTCAGCAGAATCATTCAAAATATTGGATAAAGTCAAGGCTGTTTTATTAGGATAAATAAACTACAAATTAATATTTGTAAGCCGTCTGTAAAAAGCAGATGGCTTTTTTATGAAATAATATTTCATACACAATAAATCAAATATTTTTTGGTTATACTGTACTTTATTGTAACGTTTATTCCAGATTAAAGTAAGGACTGCACCGTATCGAATATTTTTTACCTAAGTATTAATCCATATTTACAATTAAAGTTAGTAGTGCACGTGAAAAAGATCCTGTTCATTTTTTTAGCCATTATTTCATTAAAAGCAAATTCGCAAATAGTAGATTCAATCAAAAAGGACATCACCCAGGTCCCTGATACAGTAAAACATCTGCACAGTAAAGCGTATGCATTGATTCTGCCTGCCGGCCTGATCGGTTATGGCGCATTGTCATTTGCGGTTCATCCTATACGGAGGTTTGACCATTTTGTAACCGAGGAGACTCATGAAATGACCCCCGGTTTCAATACAAAAGCAGAAAGTTATTTTCTTTTTGGCCCCGTAATAGCAGTGTACGGCCTGAATTTAATAGGTGTTGAGGGGAAAAATAGATTTGTGGATAGAACGGCATTATTTGGCCTGTCAACTGCGTTTATGAGTATTTCAACTTTCCCGCTTAAAAGCGCTACCCACCGGTTACGGCCGGATGGCTCAGACCGTTTATCGTTCCCGTCAGGGCATACCGCTGCTGCCTTCGCCTTTGCCGAATTTATGGCCCAGGAGTATGGTGATAAGTCACCAATTTATTCAATTGTAGGTTACGGTCTTGCCACCACCACTGGTGTCTTCCGTATTTACAACAGGGCACATTGGTTTAGTGATGCTGTAGCGGGTGCTGGTTTCGGTATCCTGTCTACAAAGGCGGCTTACCTGGTATATCCATATCTACGTAGCTGGCTTACCCATACTGATAAAACAGGAAAAAAGAGTACTTTCATTATGCCTACTTACCAGGATGGAACACCTGGCCTGGCATTGTCGATGAAATTCTGATTTTAGTTTTTAAAAGCATTTCGGAGAGTAGTTCAGGTTTTATACAGATTGTTTATCTAAATAGCATTAAATTTTAGTTAAATAATCAAACAATTTAACACCCCTTAATTGTTTGGTTATCATATCTCTACTAAAATAAAATTTAATGCCTTTGAAAAAGTTAATAATCATTCTCCTAAGCCTTATATCTTTTGAAGTGAGTGCCCAGGTAACGGACACCAGTAAAAAGAAAGTTGTTGACACCATAAAGAAGGACCTGTTAACAGCGCCTGATACGGTAAAGAAGCTGCATAGTAATCCGCTGTCGCTTATTCCGCCTGCTGCTGCAATAGTTTACGGTGGGGTTTCATTTTGGGTGAAGCCTGTACGTCAGATTGACTTTGATGTGCAAGGCGAGATACACAAAACAAATCCCAATTTTAACACTAAAGCGGAAAGCTATTTTTTAATTGGGCCGGTTGTAATGACCTACGGTTTAAACTTAATTGGTGTAGCGGGGAAAAATAGGTTTATTGACCGGTCAGCGCTGCTCGGACTATCTGCAGCCTATATGAGCCTTGGTACTTTTGCAGTCAAACATTTTACGCATCGTTTGCGCCCGAACCAAAATGATTATCTGTCGTTCCCCTCGGGCCATACTGCGCTGGCTTTTATGGGAGCTGAGTTTTTAGCTCAGGAATATTCAACCAAATCACCCGTGTACACGATAATAGGATACACATTTGCAGTTACCACTGGTGTTTTCAGAATGTATAACCGAGATCATTGGTTTAGTGATGTGGTGGCAGGGGCAGGTTTTGGTATTCTTTCCACCAAGTTAGCTTATCTTACTTATCCATATATCCGTAACTGGCTTACCCACAAGGATAAGAATGGCAATAAGAAGAGTATGCTGCTGATGCCCACTTTTCAGGACGGCACACCGGGGCTTGCGTTTGTGAAAACATTGTAAGTATGTTTAAGGCAGTTTGCCCAAGTCTACATCCGGTTTTTTGCCTCCGGCAGGGCGGTTGAAATAGGTATTACGTGGCGTATGGTGGTTAAAGAATCCGCAGTTTTTCAGGAAAAAAGAATTCCCTTCCAATCCACCGGCATAATCCATACGGTAACCTTTTATTGCTGTATTATCACCTGTAAAGAGTGCTTTGGTAAGCTCGGCCCAATTGCCGTTACTATCGCATATCCATTGATTATTGAATAATACTTCACGGGTTTTTGTGCCTTGCTCGGGTTCGAAATTCTCAAGGAAGGAATGAAGGTGCATTAAATAAGTATATGTTTTAGGCCGGCTAAAACTGGCAATCAGCTGCCATTTGTTAAGCTCGGTTGCAAAGAAATATGCCGTATATTCCGTTCGGCCCTTGCCATCCGGTTTGGCATGTACCAGGAATTTATAAGTCTGCCTTGCATGCCACATGTAGTTAAGGTAGCTTTGCCCGCCGGCGCCTTCATTACCAAATTCGCCGGTGTGTACCTTTTCGCCCTTTTTTAGCATGATGATCTTCTGGTCATCAGGAATTGCATTTGGATCATCCGTATTAAATGGGCTCCAAACGGAGAAAAGTATATGTCGCTCAGTAGGAGAGTTCACCTGCATGCCGAAATAGCCTTCGCCAAATCCATCAGCCATAAAATAAGAGCCCAGTATATCATTGCCTTTAGGTATGGTGACTTCGTTATAAAACCATTCAGCATTTACACCATCCGGAATAGTGTATCCTAAATGAACAGATGGTCCCCGGCGTCCCCAATAAAAGAATTCGCCTTCATTATTTTTTACAAATGTGGTTTTTGCATCAATAGAAGGTCCCTGTAGCTTTATGCTCCGGATATTGGCAAAACTATCTGTTTTTGATACCCCCTTTATTTTTACAATAACATAGCCAGTGTCAGCGGCGGTCCATTCACCCGCATAAACATCTTGAAAAGAACCCGCCGATACAGAAACCTGCTTTGTTAGCCCCAGTGCTGTTACTGCTATTTTACTTTTACCAGCAAGAACTGCCATGTTCAGGTATAGTCTAAATTTGCCGGTACTGCCTAAACGGAAATAAGTTGCATACGTAGCGTTAGAATTGCTCCAATGCACAATGCCCTCATTGCTAATGTTACCACCTGTTGTGTCTTTATCTGTGCGCCAGGAATTGCCGCCAATTGGAACGACGGTTAGAGTATCCGTCGTAGAAACGCTTTGCATCCCCTCGGTGCCGAATGCAGACAGAGATGAGCCCCCGCAAAAAATAATAGCAAAAGCGTAATAAATTACGCCTCTGTATAACTTCGCTATAGACAAAAACGCCATGGATTAAGATTTATATTGATTCCAGGTATCAATGATGATCTGGTCAAGTTTATCTCTGTTTTCTTCCAGTTTTTTTACCAAAGCCAGTTGCGCCCGTGTGCGTTGAAGATTATGATCGGGGGAATGAATTTTATAATAATGATCTCCTTCAAGGTAGTCAGTCAGGAAGCGGACTGTCTGAGCATAAGGCAACAGGAGTGTGCCTTTGAGTAATGAGTTCAACTCGTATTCGGTTAGGAAATTAATCGCCTCTTTTAAATATCCTTTGGTATAAGATTCAAATAATGAAATGTTTATATCGATTAATTCAATATTCTGTTCATCTTCAGAAGCTGTGTTTGCAATGGTGCGGATCGAGTCGCCAAAGTCATAGGCCACATAACCGGGCATCACTGTATCCAGGTCAATAACACATTGAGCCTGGTCATCGGTGTTCAGCAGAACATTATTAAACTTGGTGTCATTATGAACAATCCGGAGAGGTAACTTACCAGCCCGGCCAAGTCTGAGTATTTCACTCATTTCATCAATGCGTTGGCGTATAAACTCAACTTCGGGTAGTACATTATGTAGTCTCCCGACTTTATCTGCCTTAACTGCTTGCTCAAATTTCCCTAAACGCGATTCGACATTATGAAAATCAGGTATGGTATCTTTTATCAGCCCCGGTTCCATATCGGCAAGCAGTGCCTGGAAACGGCCGAATGCTTTGCCTCCTTCATAAGCCTGTTGCCCGGTAGTTACCTGGTCGTAGCTGCGGGTATCTTTTAAGAAATGAAAAACACGCCAATAATTGCCATCGCTATCTTGAAAATAGGGTTTGCCGTCATGTGTTTCAACAATGGTCATTACTTCTTTTTCAAGATCAGTTCCGGGGATTTCAGCAAGCTTTAGCTTTAAATGTTCGGTAACATATAGCAGGTTCTGCATCAGGACAGGCACATCCTTAAATACGTGATGATTAACCCGCTGCAGCAAATAGTCAACTCCGTTTGGATCGCTGTTTCTGATCCGGTAGGTATCATTAATATGTCCGCTGCCAAATGGTGCTACAGATGCAATGTCAGCGTCGATCTTGAAAGTTGCTATCAGCTTATAAATGCGGGTATCAGTTGAGGTAGATTGGTTCATTGCTCCCAAATATCGGTAAACCCGGCGAAAATTTCAGTATAGATTAAAAAAGCAGAGCTGGCAAAGAAATTGGTTATATTTTTTTATTTTCAAACCCTGTATGCAAACTAAACCAATCTTATCTATCCATTTTTTTATCTGCCTGGTAATCATGTTGTTGCTCAATAATTATTCCAGTGCGTCAACTCCTGAAATTCATACTGCAGCTAAGCCAATATGGTTGAGTACTTATAAAGACTATAATCAAAAGCCTTCTTTACGTACTATTCAGGATGGTTATTATTATTCGCTTTCTGAACAACAGATTCATGTTGAGAAAAAAGCGCACTATTTTCACTATGTGCGGGAAATTATTTCCGCAACAGGGATACAAAATGGCTCACAAATATCTGTCAGCTTCGACCCCTCTTTTGAAAAGCTCGAGTTTCATGAAATTACAGTTTGGCGCAATAATAAGCCGCAGAACCGGCTCAACTTGCCGGCATTCAAAATATTGGCTGATGAGCAGGACTTTTCAAAATTCATCTACCAGGGAAGCTATTCCGCTAATCTTATTTTAGATGATATCAGAAAGGGCGATAGGATAGAATATTCATTTACTATTACCGGTCGGAACCCCATATTCGATAATAAGTTCTGCCAGGACATCTACCTGCAAAGTAATAAGCCGATGGCGCATCAGTATGTTTCTTTGTTTTTCTCATCATCACGGAAGTTGAATATGAAATTATTCAACAAAGCCGCAAAGCCAACGATCACGCAGGAAAATGGATTGATACATTATGTATGGGAGGGATTTCAGGTCCAGCCAGCAATAGACAATAACAATGAGCCCACGTGGTTAAATAGTTATAACTATGTGCAGCTCAGTGATTTTAGTAGTTGGGCCGAGGTGGCAAATTGGGCATCTGGAATTAACCAACCTGCGACAGATATTAAGGGGGAACTGGCTCAGTTGATCAACCAATTGAAATCAAAGTACGGCAATGATAAAGCTGCCTATTTCAGAGTTGCAGCACGGACGGTTCAGGATGAAGTGAGGTACATGGGGATCGAAATTGGTGAGTATTCGCACAGGGCAAATCGGCCTGAAAAGGTTTATGCTCAACGCTATGGTGATTGTAAAGACAAGTCCCTTTTATTGGTTTCGATTCTCCGAGCTAATGGAATTGATGCCAATATGGTTTTGGTCAACACAGATATGGAAGATAAAACCGATCAGTTCATTCCCACGGCCAGAGCCTTTGACCACGCCGTCGTAACCGCAAATGTAAATGGCAAACAGGTATGGGTTGACGCAACTATATCAAACCAAGGCGGTGATGGCACTGATATTTATTTCCCGGATTATGGGAAAGGCCTCATTTTAAAGCATGGAACCACCGCATTAACTACTATTCCATCTTCCAAAACAGGTAAGACAGTTTGTATTGAGACTTATGTGGTTGGAAAAAAAGGAGATAGCGTAACGCTCGATGTGCGTACTACTTATACACTTGACAGGGCCGACAGAGAACGCGATCGGTTAGAATCTTCAGGAATGGCCGAAACAGAAAAAACTTATCTGGATTATTACTCCAAAATATATTCTAAAATCGAGGCCAAAGATTCGGTAAAAGTGATAGATGATATACACAAAAACACCCTGACTACAATTGAAAGCTACAGCATTAAAGATTTTTATAAGAAGGACACTGTTGGCGGCAGGGCAAATGCCGATTTTTACGCAAGCTACATCGGTGACGAGTTGCCTTCGGTATCGAATCATGTAAAAACTCCTGTAGCTGTTAGTTTTCCATTCGATTACGACTACACGATAAAGCTTTTTGATAAGAATGGATGGAGTATAACAGAAAAGCAAAACGAAATAAAGCGTGATGCCTACAATTTTTCTTCACACTATTCTGTAAGTGGAGATACCTTGTTATTGCATTATAGTTTTGCTTACCTGAAGGATTATGTAACGGCGGATAAAGTTGAAGAATTTAAAAACGATATAGATGACCTTAAGAATAAAGGTGGATTAAGTTATGGTATAGGTTTCCCGCTAAGTAATGCCCCATTTGTAGCAAATGCATGGATGATCGCTGGCGCATGCCTGATCGCTTTGTTAATTGGTTATGTCGGTTTCAGAATATATAAAACAGAAACACCGGGAATTGTATTCACAAAGGGAGCCTCATTCACACCTATCGGTGGATGGCTTATATTAGTAATGATCGGCTTAGCCGGAACTGTTATCGGAGTGGTAATGGAATTGATAAACGGACAGTTCTTTGCAGTAAGTAAATGGAACACTTTTATGACTGGTAGTACTAGTATTGAGTTCAAAGCATTGCTGATCTATAGGGTAGCGGGCTATGTTTTTATTAGCTGCTATGCGGTGTTTTGTTTCATCCTCATGTTGAAGAAGCGTGACATTTTACCTCAATACATTATAGGTTTTTACATATCAGTCCCGGTATTTTTTGTGTTAGGCTACATGCTGACTTCTAGTTTTAACTTTGATACAGAAAACCTGGAGTTCCCGATGGTAAGGGCGATCATTTTTGCAGGAGTATGGATATCCTATTTTAAAAGATCAGTTCGGGTAGAACAAACGTTTATAGTGCCATATCCTACTCATAATTATAGTTTCGAAGACCACAGAGATCGGCATCAATAAAATAATAAAGGCTGCCCTTTGACAGAGCAGCCTCCCATTATAATGATCTTTACCGGTATAAATCGTTTAAAGCTTAACAATGAAAGCCATATCAATCAAAACCTTTTGTTTGCTTTATAACGCGACCTGATAAAGATAAACAACAGGCTGATTGAAATTTGGTTTTTAATAGATCATAATCCTTCGTCGTGCTGGCTCTTGTCCAACCCCATTGATTCTTCCTGCGACGATACGCGCAGTTTGCTGATTAAATCGGTGATCTTTAACAAAAGCAGCGAGCCAAAGAAGGCAAATGCTGATACAACCACAAGAGCGATCAGATGAACAAAAAACAAGTGGGTTTCGCCATAATACAGACCATTGCCGGTAGTATTGGCACTATTTACGTTCTGATGTGCAAAAATTCCTGTCATCAGCATGCCGGCCATACCGCCCACACCGTGGCATGGGAAAACATCCAGCGTGTCGTCAATAGTTGTTTTAGTACGCCATAACACTACCAGATTGCTGATTACCGCTGCAACGATTCCTACGATAAGTGAATGCGGAATGGTAACAAATCCGGCTGCAGGAGTGATAGCAACCAATCCAACCACAGCACCTATACAGGCACCCATTACTGATGGTTTTTTGCCGCGAAGCATATCAAAAAATATCCACGACATAGCCGCTGCTGCTGATGCGGTAGTAGTAGTAGCCAATGCTGTGGCCGCTAAAGGCCCTGAACCCAATGCTGAGCCTGCATTAAATCCAAACCAGCCGAACCATAGCAAGCCGGTACCAAGTAATACATAGCTGATACGAGCTGGCGAATGGGTTGGCTCGTTACGTTGCTTCAGATATAATGCTGAAGCCAATGCCGCCCATCCTGCCGACATATGCACCACTGTACCACCTGCGAAATCAAGTACGCCTAATTTGAACAGAAAGCCATCGGGATGCCAGGTAGAGTGTGCCAATGGAGCATAAATAACGATCATGAACAAGCACAGGAAAATAACGTAAGAGTTAAAGCGGATACGTTCGGCAAAGGCGCCGGTGATCAATGCAGGCGTGATTACCGCAAATTTGAGCTGGAACATCGCAAATAACACCAATGGAATAGTCGGAGCCAGTTTCCATGTAGCATTGCCCAACATGCCTTTCATCATAAAAAAGGTAGTCGGATTGCCAATAAACCCGCCAATGCTATCGCCAAAGGCAAGACTAAAGCCAAATACTACCCATATTACGGTAATAACACCCATACACACGAAGCTCTGCATCATGGTAGAAAGTACATTCTTTTTGCTTACCATACCGCCATAAAAGAAGGCAAGGCCGGGAGTCATAAGCAATACAAGTGCGGTGGCGACTAATAACCAGGCTGTGTCGCCGGTGTCAATTTTGTTGTCTTTAATATTAACAGTTTCAAAAGAAGGATAGATGAGCGCAAGAATAACTACAATAATAAGTATGGCGAATGGTATGATTTTTTTCATTTGACAAAATATTTAAGGCAGCCCGCTTGCCTGAAAGGGCAAGAGAAACCAAATAATTCAATAAATGACTGGTTGCCGGGCCTGATAGCTTTTGTTAAAAGGGTTGTGAACTATTAGTAAGAGTAAGTGAGAGAATTGCTGCCATATTATTAAGGGCGCGTTAGTCAGTATTTGAAACAGACTCGCTTATTCGATTAAATAAAATTGCAGAAATTCGTTGGGAAAGGTCCTACCAAAAGGTATGAAAGGGGAACAACAATGTTGTTTGGGAGGTGAAGTTTTGATTGTCCCCATTCCCCGAGAAAAAGTTATAATGTTTAAGACATGCCAGAAAATCATTCTCGACAAAAAACATATGCTGTGCATAATGAACCGTTTTGTGTACCCTTAGATTAATGGCCTGATTAAACTCATTCGGACTAATTACAAGTAAATAGCCGCTATTATGGTCTTTTGTAAGTGTGTTATTGGCTTTTGAAAAATAGTGATGGCTACTTTCATGCGAAAAGGCGCCGCTATTTTTAGTAAATGCGAGGGATAGGAGAAAAAATAAAGGAAGAAATAACAGATATTTTATCCTCATTTCATAAAAATAGAAAATAAAATATTAAAAACGTATATTTTTTAGATTAAAATTGAAAATAAAAGAATTTTACATCTGTTTTTGGTCATTATTTCTAACTAAACAATGAAATTGTTTGAAAATTAAATTTTACAAAATAAAAAAGTCCTTTATTCTCATAAAGGACTTTTGAGAGGGTACTGTTTTTTTTAAAACTTCTTACTTCTCTAATATAAATGTGAGATTTGTCCAGTTAGCTGCGGTCGTAGTACCCGGAATGATTTGTTTTATTGTCCAGCCTTCATCAAGGTATTTGTTTACATCCTTAATCTCGTATGCTGAATGGCGGTTGGTTACGGTTTGTTCGTAAACATTAATGTTTACAGTAATTACTTTTTGTGCCATGGTGTTAATTTAGTTATACGGCCAAATGTAAGCAATTAAGCATTTATTAATGAAAGAGCTGGTGCATGATGCCGTTCCAGCACATATTCCAGTATTTCGCGGGTATTATCCGGATAATTTACGTCTACCACTTTGCCGTTTTCAATCCAGTTAAGTATGGTTTCGTCGTGTTTGGGTTTTAAGCTTTTAATTACCGGAACCCCCATTGATTTTAATGCAGCAGCATTCAGGTGTTGCTCATACTGACTTTTCATTGGGATCACTAAAAGCTTTTTCTTCAAGTATAAAGCTTCAGCAGGTGTTTCAAACCCGGCGCCGCAAAGCACTCCGGCCGATTGCGCCATGCTTTTTATAAATTTTTCGTTGTCAATGGGTTGTATGGAAACGTTTTTATGCTTCAACACTTTTTTATTGTGCTTTGAAAAAACATCCCATTCCACATCTTTAAACTCGGATAGTCTTTTGATCAGTCTGCTATCATCATAAGCGGGCAGATAAACCGTGTAATGTCCCTTGAACGATATTCTTTGTTCGCGCACCTGTTTCCGAATCACAGGTGTAAAGGTGTTTTCATCAAATGCCTTAAAATGAAATCCGTATTGGGTGGTTACAGGAGCGTAGTTTTTCAGTATAAGTTTACCGATCATATCGGTATCATCTGGTTTGGGTGCATTTTCACCCAAAACTGCTGCCTGGTGACTTAAGCCGATACAAGGTTTATTTTTCATATAGCACGCCCACGCCGATACGGGCTCAAAATCATTAATCACCAGATCGTACTCTTCAATAGGAACTTTATTTACTTCCTTTAAGAAATTGCGGAAACGCGATTTGTAAAATGTCTTCCAAATATCAACGCCACCCGATTTACCAAAAATAAAACCGAAACCATTAAATTTGTATTTAACAGGAAAGGGGAGAATCAGGTCGCCTTGTGTGCCGCTGACAAGTACATCCACTTCGGCCATCTGCTTGAGAAGGGGCACAACATCCATCGAGCGGCTTAAATGCCCGTTACCTGTACCTTGTATTGCGTAAAGTATTTTCATCCTTGCGATAGTTTTACAAAAGTAGTTTGGTAACAATTAAGAAAATGTTAAGTTTTGGTTATGTATTTCATGCGATTTTCATGTTTTTTATATAAATTTTCAACATTAAGAAACCATTATGAATAGATCATGTTGAATTAATGATTTAGTAATATGCAGTTGTTTCATTTGTACAAAGCCGTATATCATGAATATTTCAATCTTAAAACCGGAAAGCATTGTCAATGAGGTTTTTGCTCTATATGAAAAGTATGGAAAGCGAAAACCAACTGACGAAGAATTATCTCAATTAGAACAAGTATCCCAAGCGGCAGCGTTAGCTGAAGAAGAAGGATACGAGGACGAAGTAATATTAGCGGCATTTTTCCACAATGCAGGAGAAATACTGGGCGCTGATTACTTGCGCGAACACGGTTTCTCGGAGCGCCTGGCTACTTTGGTTGAAAGCGATCTAAGGGCCACTCGTTATTTGGCCTATAAATACGCGGAATATTATGACCGTTTATCAGAAAGCGAAAAAGCGAACCTGGAAGTCCGAGGCGGAAAAATGACAAAAGAAGAGGCAGATAAGTTTGAGCTTGATCCTGATGCTGAATTATTTGTGCGCTTGCGCTATCTGAATGATCAAGCTAAAGAAACCAGGAAATACAAACTTAACATACCGCATATTAAGTTGTTGGCAATGAGTCATCTGTATAAGATTATGGATAAATATTTGCCGGCTTTCCTGATGTCAAAATCTGCTATTCAGCCTAGGATAGGGTAGTTTAGATGGTTGATTTCTAATATTCTCATTTTAAAAAAGTGAACAAATAATTCGTAATTGTTTTAAAGAATTGTTCACTTTGCAGATTGGGAAAACACCCCTGTGCTTAAAATGAAGAAACTTACCGAAGGTAACGCGGCCTCTTATACGCTTGTACTTATCCTGGTCACATTTTTTTTACGACTCTTTATAGCAGCTTACACTGGACTCGGAATAGGTGAGGCTTATTACTTTCGGGGAACTACTCATCTTGAATGGAGTTATTTTGACCAACCACCTCTGTTTTTCTGGTTAAGCGGCATTAGCATCAAAATATTCGGGCTAACCAATCTTGGATTGCGCCTCCCGGCTGTGTTGCTGTTTGCAGGAACAAGCTGGCTTTTGTTCTCAATCACAAGAAAATTATTTAACGCAAGGGCAGGCTTTTGGGCGGTTGTAGTAATGAACCTGAGCGCTGTATTTACAGTAGCTATTGCCTGCTGGTTCCAGCCTGATGCGCCGCTGATGTTTTTCTGGTTGGCGAGCGTTTATTTTATTATTGAACTGCTGTTTAATAACAGGGGCGAGGAGAAAGTAATCAGAAGTAGTGGTCGTACCTGGTTTTTGTGGATCATGACAGGCGTTTGCCTTGGTTTAGCAACACTAAGTAAATATCATGTGCTGTTCATTTTTGCCGGAGTGTTTATGTTTATCGGCACTAATAAGGAATATCGCCACTGGCTTTGGCACCCCGGACCGTACGTGGCAATTTTGATCACCATCGTATTTGCTTTTCCGGTACTTTGGTGGAACTACAATAACAATTGGGCATCATTTGTTTTTCAGGGGGCAAGAGCAGGAACGGGCAAAAAATTTGCACTCCATTTCGATTGGTTCTTCCGCAGCATCGGAGGACAGGCTTTGTGGCTGTTGCCCTGGATATGGGTACCAACCATTCGTGAGCTTTATCGCTCATTTGTGAACAGACTGATGTCAAAGGCCTATAGTCTTACATTCTGGCTGTCAATATTGCCCATCGTGTTTTTTACCATAGTAACCTTATGGGCCGATTTGCAATACCACTTCCACTGGCAGGCGCCGGGATATATGATGCTTTTTATGCCGCTGGGATTTGCTATTGATAAAAAAATAACGCAGGGCGGTTTGGCTGGCAGGGGTACACTTCGCTGGCTACGATTCTCTGCTTGTTTTACAGTAATCACCATTGCTGTGTTGAGCTTTCATATGGTAACGGGCTTCTGGCAATATTATGGGCCAAAATGGATCGTTTATAAATTCCATAAAGACAACATAGACCCAACTATACAGGGAGTTGACTATGATGATATCCGCACCCGCTTTGAGAAAGAAGGCTGGCTGCAGAATAAAAACGTCTTTGCAGGTACGCCTCGTTGGTGGCTCACGGGTAAAATAGACTGGGCACTTAAAGGTGAGAAGGATGTGATCTGCTTTAGTTTTGATCCGCGTAATACCGCTTTTTTAAGTGACCCTAAAACTTCGTTGGGTAAAGATGCCATTGTGATTGCGCAAGAAAACCAGGCAAGTGTTGATACTGATGTAAAACCATATTTTGATTCGGTAAAGCAATTGCCTGATATTGAGATTGTCCGTCATGGTCGGGTTGAGCTGCACTTGCAGGTATATTACTGTTCCAAATTTCATCAATCGATGCAACAACGTAACGATATGCCTTTATATCGTCAGCTGAATGGTTTGCCGCCTTTTGGAAATTAAGATGGGGCTTTCGCTCACGGCAAGTATTCCGTATTTTTAAACCGAATGAAGGAAATCAAGGCGATCATAAAAGCTTATGACGAAGTGGATAAAACCTCCATTGGTTTGGCATTGGCTACCGTAGTCCGGGTGGAGGGCTCGTCATATCGCCGTACCGGTGCCCGCATGCTCATTATGGATAACGGCGTGTGGGTTGGTGGTATCAGTGGGGGCTGCCTGGAAGGTGATGCTTTAAAACGTGCCCAATTAGCAATTAGGAAATCAACTCCAACATTAATTACTTACGATACCACAGATGATGATCCTTACCAAATCGGTGTAGGGTTAGGTTGCAATGGTGTGATCGATGTACTATTAACTCCCTTAAATGTTGATAATAAAAATAATCCGGTAGCAATTTTAAAACGTTGTGTTGAAGCTAGTCGCGAGACACATATACTGCTAACCATAACCAAACTATCAGGAGAGTGGAAGAATGTGAAGGAAGGTGAGGTTGTCAAATATGTTAATCAGTCAAACCTGAATGTTTTTGAAGATGACCTGGTGATACAGGAACTAAGCAGGATTATTACTGAACAAATAGCCACAGGCCATTCAGCACCGTATTATCTTGAACCGGAAGATGGTCGCAAACTAGGATGTTTCATAGAAATTTTACCGCCCGAGATCAATATGATATTAATGGGGCATCAGTATGATGTTTATCCCCTGAGCCGCTTGATAAAAGAAATGGGCTGGAGGCTGACTATTGTAGCCGAACCTCAAAAGATTAATCTGCATATCGTTACAATCGCTGACGAAATAGTTGTTCCTGCGAATTTCGGAAATATCTTCATAGACAATTACACTGTTATCATCCTGATGGCACATGATTATAAGACTGATAAAAATAATCTGCCTAGAGCATTGTCGACTGTTGCACCTTATATCGGTATGCTGGGCCCGAGAATCCGTTCTGAAAAAATATGGAGGGAATTGACTGAAGAAGGTCGGATCAGTCCATCTGAAAATATGGATCGGATACATGCCCCTGTCGGATTAGATATTGGCGCAATTACTCCGGAAGAGATTGCTCTTTCACTCATTGCCGAAGTTAAGGCATCGCTTTCGGGCAGAGACGGTAAGTTTCTGCGATTACGGACTACTGTAATTCACAACCGATGACCAATGAACCAAACACAGTAAATAATTGTGCCGCAATCATTTTGGCTGCTGGGAAATCAAGCCGTTTAGGTAAGCCAAAACAATTGCTGAGGTATCAAAATAAAACACTTCTCCAGCATGCCATTGATACTGCAAAGCTATCGTCTATTCAAACCATTATAGTTGTGTTGGGAAGCAATGCAGATCTCATTCAAAATGAGATGGATAATACAGGCATCCGCGTAGTAATAAATAATGACTGGCCGAGTGGCGTGGCGTCCACCATTCGTTGCGGCATCCAAACATTAACAAAGCATGATGCTGCTATTGATGAAGTAATTCTGATGGTATGCGATCAGCCTTTTGTCGCTGCTGATTTATTGAACACACTGATGGAAAAACAGAAAGAAACAGGCACGCCAATTATTGCAAGCCAGTATGGCGACACAATCGGTACACCGGCACTCTTTCATAAGCAATTCTTCCCGGAATTGATGGAGCTACAAGGCGATACCGGCGCTAAAAGGATCATGATGCAGCATAATGACCTTTTGGCAACTATACCTTTTCCACAGGGGCGTATCGATATTGATACAATTGACGATTACAAAGCGTTAGGCGAATAACTATCTTTATTTCAACTTAATCTCTATCAGTTATGAAAAGTATTATACCCCTTACTGTTGTCATTTGCTTTATGATGATTGCTTGTAATCAATCGGGTAATAATCAACAGTTGCAAGCCAAAATAGATAGCCTGCAAGCTAAGCTGAAAGATACTTATAAACCCGGACTAGGCGAGTTTATGATGGGTATACAGGAGCATCACGCCAAGCTTTGGTTTGCCGGGATCAACAAAAACTGGAAACTGGCAGATTTTGAGGTGCACGAAATAGGAGAGACCCTGGATGATGTCAAAAAGTATTGTACCGATCGGCCCGAAATAAAAAGCCTGGGAATAATTGATCCCGCCGTGAATACGATCAAAGCTGCGATCAGCAAGCAGGACCTGGACAAGTTTAAAACAGGTTTTACCGAATTGACCAATGATTGTAATAGCTGCCACAAAGACAACCAGCATGGTTTTAACATAATTATTATACCCACATTGCCGCCTGTCACCAACCAGGATTTTAAGCCAGCAAAGTAAAAGACACAAAAAAACCTCTCAATTATTTGAGAGGTTTTTATTTAAGATGATTTGTGTAGAATATCATGCATGGTGATGATGATCCGGTTCGTCCTTTTTGATGTAGCTTTGTAAGTCGCCGTTTTCATCAATGGCCCATTCGCTCAACTCCATTTGATCTGCTTTTTTCTTTTGGATATTTCTTGGTCCTCGCAATGGAAGAATAATAACTAAGAGTAAAGCACTTATTTCAAGTGCCAGGTATAATGTTGTCATGTTAATTATTTAGATGACTATTTACAGCAATTTTGTTGCCATTACTACGGCTAAAATTGTAAAATGTTTTATAAATGACTGATATTGTATTGTTTACACTGATTATCTTTCGTAGTTGGAGCTTGATTTTGTTGTAAATAATATCATTATGATAGGACAGTATTATCAAAATTGAAACACTAATGCACCTTTAATGAAAGTAAAGTAAAAATTGCTTTTTGCTAAAATTGAGTACGCTGTTTTTCATGCATGGCTGACAACCTGAAATATTGTCAAAATAAAATTTGTTGAAATTTCCCCACCTGGCATAAAGCCAATCATTTTTGATAGAATTTTATCAAAGTGAAACAGATATCTAAAAAGAAAGCAGACCACTTGCGTATCTGCTTTCAATATAAGTAGGTAGTAAATGTTAATTGCTATAATAGGCGTTGGTCACGATACTTGCTATTAGTTGGTCCTCTGGTATGGCACTGTTGGCCAGGCCGCGAAGCCAGATGGTATACACCAGGCCACTATTGAGTGTTACGCCTGAAAGGGTTGTCAGAACTGTATTTGTTCCATGTTGGCGTATCTCGAAAGTATAGGTTTTACCGCCAGCCTTAGGAATAAATGATGAGGAACTTTTAAAAGCTTTATTGGTTACAAAAGCCACACTATCCTTAACCGCTAGGTCTACAGCTGGGGCATCGGGGCTTACGTTTATCAATCGTACTGTCGCCATTCCGTGCGCTGGCTGACTAATGGAATCGGTGACCAAAAATATTCCGGGATTGGAAGCTGTATTTACCATGAATAGTGAATAAGCTACGTTTGGCTTTAAAGTGGCAGTATCAGTGTAAACCACACTCGTGCCACCCGAATGATAAAGGTTAATAGTACGTAGGCCGGGATACGCTTGAAAATAATCTATGCCATCGCCATAGGTCAAAGGAGCCTGGTTTACTTTATTACTATTGAAGTAAAGGTCCAAAGGTTGCTCACCGGGCGACGCCTGGAAAAATGTTACATAGGCTAACGGAGGGGGTGTGTAATCGTTTTTGCTTTTTAAGCACGAGGTAAACATAAGGGATATAAGACAACCTATGCCCAACAATGCTGTCCATCTATTTAATGGGTTGCTGTAAAGTTTCATAGTAATTCGTTTAGTAAATATAACTTTATCAGACATTACGTGTTCAATGTTAAGAGTGCTACAATGCACTAAAAAATTCCTGATTCAGGGATATTTTGGTAAATTTACTTTTATATTGCATCGGCCACCCCATTTTTTGCTATGAAACAGGAATTCCACTATGCTACTATTACCGAGGCTGTTGAACAACTTCATAAACAGGGTTATATACTGGATTTTAACCTGCAAAAAAATAAACTGGTTGCTGATGGAAAGGAATATACCGCTGCTGACTTTGAGATAACTGATTTGTACCGGTACGAGGGACAGTCTGATCCTGGGGATGAGGCTACGGTCTATGCGCTGACTTCAGCTTCGGGACTAAAAGGTTTATTGGTTTCGGGATATGGTATTTCGTCCGACTCAGAATCTGAAGAAACAATAAAACTTCTGCATTACAAGTATCTGCAGGGAAATTCATAATCTCAGATTTTTTAAAATCTTTTCTGTTCTTATTCGTCTTTCTATTTAAGACGCTAATCATGCTATTTGATTTTTTAATTTCGTAATAGTCGTAACAAAGCTTTATTATTTTTACCAAACCAAAAGGAGATTACTAAACCATATATGCCTAAAAAAGATTCACCACCAAATAAAAAGCCGGGTATTTTCAGCTTGCTTAAACCATACAGGGGATTAGTGATCCTTTTGATATTATTTGCCATCATCAGCAATGGTATCAGTTTATGGTTGCCAAAGATCATATCTCATGGAATTGATGATTACATTAAAGCTTACGTCGCCCATTTTGGCAAGGCGTTTCATTTCGATCTGAATCCTGTCATCATCAAATTTTCATTGGCGATATTGCTGATCTTTATATTTGCTTATTTACAAAGCATCATTCAAACTTATTCTTCTGAAAAAGTAGCCCGTGATCTCCGTGGGCAGCTTTCAGAAAAAATATCAAAGCAGAGCAATGCTTTTATTGATCAGGTATCACCGTCCAGGTTATTGACTAACCTTACTGGTGACGTTGACTCGATCAAGATGTTCGTATCGCAGGCGCTGGTTTCTATTGTGTCATCAGTATTTATCATCATTGGCGCCAGTGTTATGCTGTTAACCATTAACTGGAAACTGGCTTTATGCGTGATTGCTATCATACCTATTATCGGTATCACATTCGCAGTGGTGCTGAAAAAGGTGAGGGTATTGTTTAAGGAAAGCAGGGCGGTGATCGATTGGCTGAATAAGGTAATTAATGAAAGTATATTGGGTTCGGCATTAATCAGGGTGATTAATTCTCAGCAGTTGGAGTTTGATAAATTCCTGAAGGCCAATACCAAAGCCAGGGATTATGGACTTTCAATCCTGAGATTATTTGCGGGATTGATCCCTGTCATCACTTTTACGGCCAACATTGCCACATTATGCATATTGGTTTTGGGTGGACATTTTGTGATAAACAAAACCATGTCTCTGGGGGACTTTGCCGCATTCAACAGTTACCTCATTCAGTTGATCTTCCCGATACTGGTAATTGGTTTTATGAGTAATATTATCGCCCAGGCTACGGCTTCTTTTGAACGTATTAACGGCGTATTGTATGCCCCGGACCCTCCGCAGACCGGAACCATCACTGAGCCATTGCAAGGTAATATCAAATTGAAGGATGTGAGTGTGACCTACGGACAAAAGCCTGCTTTGAAAGATATTTCTTTTTCGGTGAAAGCAGGATCGAAAATAGCCATCATTGGCCCCACAGCTGCCGGAAAATCGCAGCTATTATACTTACTCACCGGCTTAATAAAACCTAACTCAGGAAGTATAGAGTTTGATGAAAGGCCCATCGATGCTTACAACAGCGAGGCGTTTCACAGCCAGGTTGGGTTTGTGTTCCAGGACAGTATTATTTTCAATATGAGTATCCGGGAGAATATTGCCTTTAGCGATACTGTGACTGATGAGTCGCTGCAAAAAGCTATTGATACAGCGGAATTGCATGACTTTATCAATGCTTTGCCCGAAAAATTGAGCACCGTTGTTTCTGAGCGTGGAGCAAGTCTTTCAGGGGGGCAAAAACAGCGTATTATGCTGGCAAGGGCGCTGGCAGTTAATCCCAAAGTGCTATTACTGGATGATTTTACTGCACGTGTAGATACAAATACCGAAAAGAAGATACTGGAGAATGTACAGGAAAATTATCCAGGTTTGACATTGATATCAGTAACACAAAAAATTGCATCAGTTGAACAATACGACCAGATTATCCTGTTGATGGAGGGTGAAATAGTGGCCACAGGCAAACACGACCAACTGATGCACACCTGTACGGAGTACGTACAGATATTTAATTCACAGCAAAGTACCAGCAATTATGAATTACGATCTAAATAAATTTTCAGCGCAGCAGGAAAAAACATCAACCCTGGCAGCACTGAAAAAACTGCTGGAACTGATCAGGCACGAGCGCAAAATCCTGTGGTTTGCATTGGTAGCTATTTTAATTAACTCTGGAGTTAACTTGTTTGGACCGTTGATGATTGGTCGTGCAATTGATAAGTATGTGATGCGCGGCAACTATCATGGCGTATTGGTTTATGCGGCAATATTACTGGCTATGTATACTTTAGGCCTGATAGCCAGTTATTTGCAAACTAAATTAATGGGTGGTGTGGGTCAACGTATGTTGTATACTTTGCGCAATGCCATATTCAACAAATTGCAGCAATTGCCGGTAGCCTTCTTTAATCAAAATAAGGCTGGTGACCTGATCTCGCGTGTTAACAACGATACCGATAAGATCAATACTTTCTTTAGCCAGTCATTGATGCAGTTTATCGGCAGTATTGCCATTATGGTTGGAGCGGGAATATTTCTTTTATCCATCAATCTAAAATTGGGCGCTGCCACATTGATACCAGGCGCATTGGCCTGGACATTTACCAAAATATTGTCGGCCTGGGTGAAACGGAAAAATATGGCGAACCTGAAAAGCGTAGGAGGGATGAGTGCCGAAATACAGGAAAGCCTGAACAATTTCCGAGTGATCATCGCTTTTAACCGTCGCGATTACTTTAGAAAACGCTTTGATGAAGCGAATACCGATAATTATAATACCGCGATAAAGGCAGGAATAGCCAACAATATATTTCTACCAGTTTACACCTTGTTATCGAGCGTTGCTCAATTGGTAGTGCTGGCTTATGGTATCTATTTAATATCTGTGGGTGATTTTACTGTTGGGTTGTTGGTGAGTTATCTTTCCTATGCCAACAGCTTTTACAATCCGCTGCGCCAACTGGCTACGTTATGGACAAGCTTCCAAACAGCAATGGCTGGATGGGACCGGATATCGCAGATACTTTCGCTCGCAACAAACCTGGTAACTGTGCCTGAAAAATCTAAGGAAACGTCAGAAGCTTTATTAGAGTTCAGAAATGTGCATTTCGCTTATCCGGGCGGTAATGAGATACTGCACAATATCAACTTTAAACTCGAGCGCGGTAAAACTTATGCATTAGTTGGCCCGACAGGTGGTGGTAAAACCACAACTGCATCTTTAATTGCCCGCTTGTATGATCCGACACAGGGTACAGTCTATCTTGATGGAAAAGACATACGCTCTTATGAAGCTGAAGTACGCACGCAAAAGATCGGGTTTATTTTACAGGAACCATTTCTGTTTACCGGTACAGTAAAAGAGAATATTCTATATGGTAATGAACTACACAAAGATTCAAACAATGAGGAACTGGAGCAGGCGCTTGGTAAATCAAACCTTGGTAGCTTATTAGCCATTTTTGAGAACGGACTGGAAACGAAAGTGTTATCATCTGGTGATAGCATCAGTCTGGGGCAAAAGCAGTTGATCGCTTTTATGCGCGCAGTATTGCGCGATCCGGAGGTGCTGATCCTGGATGAAGCTACTGCCAATATCGATACCATAACAGAACAGCTATTGAGCGATATTCTCGAAAAACTACCGGAAACCACTACCCGGGTTATCATTGCGCATAGGTTGAACACTATCCAAAATGCGGATGAAATATACTTTGTTAATTCCGGCGAAGTAATTCCTGCTGGTTCACTCGACGATGCGATCAATATGCTGTTGCATGGAAAAAGAGTGAGTTGAATGGTTGATGAGTTAACTATTCAACATAACCAACCATTCTCCATTCAACTAATATTAAATATCTCTCCGTTCGACAGCTCCGGTTTTTTTATCCTTCAAAATTAGCTTCTTCTCACCGTTTGGCAGTATTTCTTCTTTGATCAAATAAAATTGGTCATCATAAGAAGCGAATTCATGTCCTTCAGTCACGTCCGTCCGTCCGCGCCAATCTTCTATTTGTATTGGCTCCCAGTTGCGCGATTTGGCGGAACGATATGCCGCATCGATAATACAGTTTACCACATAGCCATCGTAAAAACTTTCCATTGGCTCACGTTTCTGCTCAATTGACTCAAACATATTGGTAAACATGTGGCTATATCCCAGTTCATGCACTTCATCGCCCACAGGGAATAGCCACCCGCTGCTTGATTCAGCCTTTTCGGCTACATAATTAGTACCTTTTCCGGTACTGAACATTTCAAAGCCTGTACGCAGGAAGTTGTTTAGCCAGATGGTGCCTTCGCTGCCCATCACTTCATCCCGCAGGTCCATCCCGCCCCGGAAACACCAGCTTACTTCAAATTGGCCAATCACGCCATTAGCATATTTTACCAGGCCAATAGCATGATCTTCGGCTGCAATGGGATGCACCTGCGTAGCTGCCCAGCACATCACCTCAACCGGTTTTATATCCTTGCCAATAAAGTTTCTTGATATTTCAATGCAATGGCAGCCCAGATCAACAATTGCGCCACCGCCTGATTGCTCCATGTTCCAGAACCAATCGCTATGTGGGCCGGGATGCGTTTCTCTTGACTTCGCCCACAATACACGGCCAATGCTTCCAGCCTTTACACTATCAAGCGATTTCAGGAATTTAGGGGTATAGCACAGGTCTTCCAGGTATCCGCCCATAATGCCTGCTTTTTCTACTAATTCCAACATTTTTTTTGCTTCTTCGCCTGTGCGTCCCAATGGTTTAGTACATAACACATGCTTGCCGGCTTTTGCACAGGCCTCAACAGCGCCAAGATGCAGATCGTTCGATAAAGCAATTACCACCACATCTACATCAGGGTTTTCTACTACTTCAGTTAGGCTGTTACTGTAATGTGGCAGATCGTAATCTTTGGCAAATTTTTCTGCCCTTTCCATACTGCGCGAATAGACACTGATCAAAACATCCTTCCTGCGCTGTGCAGCCAGCGAGTCAGCATAAAAGCGGGCGATGAACCCCGAACCAAGCATAGCTATTTTCATTTTTTTAGAGTGGATTTAGTTATATTATGTTGTGTTAAGATGAATGCTTTTTTAGATATTAAGATATATCGTAAATTTCGGATATACCGTGAATAAAGCGTTTAAAAGACATATAATTGGTTTATGTGTTAAAGCTATAACATTACACTTTATTTTATATGACCTTTCTTTAAAAATTATTTTAATTTAGGATTAGATTAATATTAGAAAAAGGGTAACGCATTAATTTTTAATACTTCAAATTTATTTTTACAATTGTAAACCAAGATAAACTTATGCAGAGATATACCGGCGAAAAACGAATTTTAGTTGCAACAGATTGTATCATTTTTGGATTTGACGGCTGGAATATAAAACTGCTGCTTGTGCAACGGGCTATTGAGCCTGAAAAAAATAAATGGAGTTTGATGGGGGGATTTATTCAACCGGATGAATCGCCTGAGGATGCGGCTATTCGCGTTTTGGAGCAGCGTACCGGCCTGAAAAATGTATACATGGATCAGTTCCATGTTTTTGGTAAGCCCGACCGCGACCCTGTTGAAAGAACCCTTTCAGTTGCTTACTATGCTTTGATCGATATACATCAGTATGAGCAGCAGATTAGCGAAGAATATCACCCGGAATGGTTTTTACTAAACGAACAGCCTGAGTTAATATTTGACCATGCCGAAATGGTAAAGCTGGCTCTTCGTCAATTAAGATACAAAGCTGCATTACACCCAATACTGTTTCAGTTGTTGCCCGAGAAATTTACGATACCACAATTACAGGCATTGTATGAAGGCGTTTATCAGGCCGAGTTTGACGACCGGAACTTTAGCCGGAAACTACTATCAACCGGCTTGTTAGTTAAATTGCCAGAAAAAGATAAAATGTCGTCTAAAAAGGGAGCGTTTTATTACCGGCTGGACCAATCACATTATCAGGAAAATATAGAATCATTTTTGAACCTGGTTCCAAACCCGGATAAATTCTTTTAAATTCATTATTCCAGGTTTTTAGGCAATAAAATGGTGAAGGCGCTGCCTTCATCCGGCTTAGATTGCACGTCAATTTTGCCATGATGATCCTCAATTATGCCAAATACAATTGACAGGCCAAGGCCTGTTCCTTCGCCAACTTCTTTAGTGGTAAAAAATGGGTCAAATATTTTTTGTTTGATCTCGTTGCTCATCCCAATTCCTGTGTCGGTTATTTGAATGATGATATCTTCGGGACTGTCGAATGTAGTAATCGATATAGATTCATGGTTCTGGTTTTCTTTGGCTTTAATGGCCTGTATGCCATTATTAATAAGGTTCATCATCACCTGGTCAATCTTACTGGGATAACAGTTCAACAAAGGAAGTTTATTCAATACCGGTTTAATCTCAATATTATAGGGGATTGAACTCCTTAATAATATCAGCGTGTTTAGTATCGATTTGTTGATGTCGGTCAGTTTAAGTATTTTTTCGTCTGTGCGGCTAAAAGTGCGCAGGCTTTGTATAATTTCTGCAGTACGTTTAGCGCCTTCCTCAATTCCGTCGAGCAGGCCTACTATCTCATTTTTCAAAAAGTCAACATTTATATTCTCCTTATATTGATTAGCAAGATCAAAAAGCTCTTTTTTATCCGGTTTTTCTCCAGCCTCTTTGTACCTGTCTAACAAGGAAAATATTTCCAGAAAATCCAATCGCAATGGTTTTACATTCGAACTGACAAAGTTGATCGGGTTATTAATCTCATGTGCAATACCAGCTGTGAGCTGGCCCAAAGATGCCATCTTTTCGGTTTCTAATAATTTAGTATGGGTCGACTGCAGGTCTTCAATTGTTGCCGAAAGATTCTGATTGGTTTTTATCAGCTGATTGGTACGCGCATTTACTTCTGATTCAAGCAAAATATTCTGTTCGGTTATCAACCGTTCATTTTCCCTGGCTATCGTTAGTGAAAGCTGCTGCATTTCAATAGTTTGTTTGCGGTAAAAGCTAATCTTATCAGCAAGGGCTATGGAAAAAAGTATCAATTCAACGGAAGCACTATAAAGGACAATATTAGCTGTGAAATCGTTGTGCCCAATAAAACCCCTGCTTCGGGCTACCGCTATCAAGATAGATACCAGGAAAATACCCCATCCAACCATGAAATATTTTGCAGGCTTGAACCCCTTGAAGTATAATAAACCACCTATAAACAACAAGCTTACTGCAGTGATCACACTGGAGTAGGTAATGATGTTATAAGTAAGTACAACGTGCTCAGTTATAATTGCAATAAGTGCAATTGTATATAATGCATAGAGTAAATAGTAGAATTTATAATAAGACTTAAGGGTTTTTTTGAGTTGTAAAAATTCGGATGTAAATAATAACACCGAATACCCAAAAAATATTCTGGTGAAGGGTATAAAGTAGTTATTAAGGATGGCTTTTTTTGTTAAAAAGTAGGTAATACCATAACCGCGCAGGAATAACTGGGAAAGACCTAAAAAAATAATATAAAATACATAGTATAAATAGCTCATATCTCTGACAATAGTATAAAGCATCAAATTATAGAAGGCCATTATCAATACAATGCCCATAAAACCACCCGCAATTATATTGTTAAAATCTGCACTTCTGAAGTACTCGTTGGCACTACTTATTTGAATAGGTATTACACCGGGAGAGCTGCTTTTCACCCTTAGATAAATAGTACGTATCGAATCAGGGAAGATGATGCAATTAATAAAGGTGTTATTTTGCTTGATTAGTTTTGAATCTCTGGATGGAATATCTGAGGTTAAACTAATTATATGCTTGCTTTTCTCTGGGTCGGTATAATAAATATCGAAATTGTCAATTACGCCCGGACCAATGTTGATTGGTACAAATGCCCTGGTAGTTTTATTCTTTAATACAAATTTGAGCCATGTGGTTGATTTGTAGTAATTCAAAATAGGTAGTGAAGAACTAACGGGGTGAAAATTCGGATTAGATATAATATCATTTATTTTATAAGAGCCTGTAGTATCCTCCAGCTCAAAAAAATAATTGTGAGTTAAAAGCTTTGTTTCGCTTTCATGGATAATTAACGTATCAGCAGGAGCTGCGAAAAGTAAAGTATTTTGCAAGATAAGGCTTATGATTAGGAATATTTTTCTCATTTTTACAAATGGCTTTTTCGCAATTGGTGTGATCTACCACTAAAATTGCACAGAAAATTGAACTTTTAAGAATATTTTCAGTTAAAGTTATATACCTAAAACTCTAAAAAATTTATTTGTATGTCTTTCGGAGTACTGTACGTTGACGATGAGATTAATAATCTGAATAGTTTTAAGGCAGCGTTCCGGCGCGATTTTGACATTTACACGGCACATTCAGCCCGAGAAGGGCGAAAAATTTTAGATACTAATGAGATCGGGGTAATTATTACCGATCAGCGTATGCCCGGTATGACCGGTATCGAGTTTCTTGAATCTATTTTACCGGTGTACCCAGATACGATCAGGATTCTTCTCACCGGCTTTTCAGACATGAATGCAGTAATGGATGCAATCAACCGTGGACAAGTTTATAAGTACCTTGTAAAACCCTGGCAGAATGACGAGCTGAAACTCTATATTCAGAATGCGTTGGAAATTTATCACTTACGTCGTGAAAACAAAGATTTAGCACAAAAACTGCATCAAGCCAATTTGCAATTAGCACAGTTGAATAAACCAAGGCAATAATTTTATTCGTTCATTTAGGCCACAAAATAGCCGGTTTTTGTATATTCGTTTCCGGTTTTATTTTGTTGATGGGCAAACTTATGTCCAGCCTGTATTTAAACCTTATTAATAATGAAACCTATTTATACATAGTGTGATATTGCCCGCCAGGATGAAGAAACTTCTACAGACGTTTATTTGGCTTTTATTATTTCAGCTAAGCTATGCGCAGCAAAAGCCGCAATACACACAATATGTGTTTAATAATATCCTATTGAATCCGGCTGTTACCGGTATTGAAAACTATATTGATTTGAAAGCAGGTTACCGCAGTCAATGGACTGGCCTGCAGGGAGCACCCATATCAAGTTACCTTACTGTCAGTGCACCATTCGGATCGGACTTTGTGCAGGGTGATGCCGCTGCAATGTCACCGGGTAACGAGGCGAATCCTTATAGTCGTTTATATAGCCAGAACTATGAGGCTGCCGAACCGCATCATGGTATTGGTTTTATGATGGTATCAGATCAGGCCGGGCCGATTAGCACCACTAACGTCGACGCAACTTATGCCTACCATCTTGGTATGGCAGCCAACTTTAATTTATCGCTCGGAGTTGCCGCAGGGCTCAATCATATTAGTTTGAATACGTCCCAGTTATTGCTCGAAAATCCTAATGACCCTGCAATAACTAACGGGAATAATAGTCAGTGGAAACCCGATCTGAGCATAGGAATATGGGGATACTCCGCTGATTACTATTTTGGTGTCTCAGCCCAACAATTGCTGTCGCAAAACCAATATTTTACTACAACTAACAAAAGCTTTAATCAAAGTAAAACAGTACCTCAGTATTTTGTGACGGCTGGTTATAAAATGTATTTATCGGATGATATAACGCTGATGCCATCGGCTTTGCTGAAAGTTATTAAGCCGGAGCCGATCGCTTTTGACTTCAACATGAAGCTGGCCTTTAGAGACCGGTTTTGGATAGGGGGATCCTACCGGAACCAGGATTCAGTAGCGGGCCTGATTGGCCTTAATATCTCCTCGCTGATCAATATTAGCTATTCCTACGATTATACTACCTCTGCATTGCGCACGGTTAGCAATGGTACACATGAGATTGTTATAGGTTTAATGTTAAATAACCAGGATAGGGTAGTATCACCCCGGCATTCGTGGTAAAATATTTAGAGCTCTTTGCGTAGCCTGGCAACGGGGATATTCATTTGTTCACGGTATTTGGCAACGGTTCTGCGGGCAATATTGTAACCGGAGTCTTTCAAAATTTCAGTCAGTTTCTCATCGGCTAATGGATGACGCTTGTCTTCATTGCCGATATGCTCTTCCAGTATCTTTTTCACTTCTTTGTTAGACACCTCTTCACCGCTTTCAGTCTGGATAGCTTCTGAGAAAAATGATTTTAGCAGGAAGGTGCCGTGTTCTGTCTGTACATATTTTGAATTGGCCACACGTGATACTGTAGAAATATCCATTCCAATTCTGTCAGCAATATCTTTCAGGATCATCGGCTTCAGGTTCTTTTCATCGCCTGTCAGGAAAAACTCGTACTGGTACTGCATGATGGCATTCATCGTTTTCAATAACGTTTGCTGGCGCTGTTTTATAGCATCTATAAACCATTTTGCCGAATCGAGTTTTTGTTTTACAAACTGAACTGCCTCTTTTAGTTTTTTATCCTTTTGTGATGCCTTATCATAATGCTCAAACATCTCCTGATATGAGCGGCTCACGCGGAGTTCGGGAGCATTTTTGGCGTTTAAAGTTAATACCAGTGTGCCATCATTATTGGTGATATGAAAATCGGGTATCACCTGTAACTGCTTGGTATTTACTTCGCTGGAATCGCCGGGCTTCGGATTAAGCTTTAATATTTCATTAATCACCCCCCTCAGTTCGGCTGAACTCATATTTAGTGACTTTTCCAGCTTGTCGTAATGTTTGCGGGTAAATTCTTCCAAATAATTTTCAACTACCTGGATAGCCCTCTTCACTATTGGATCGCCATTTTCTTTTCTTTTTAGCTGGATCAACAGACACTCCTGTAAGCTGCGGGCGCCTACACCCGGAGGGTCAAAGCTTTGTATTATCCTCAGCATTTCCTCTACCTCTTCATCTTCAGCAAAGATGTTTTGCGAAAAAGCGAGGTCATCCGTAAGCGATGTAGTAGAACGGCGCAGATAACCGTCATCATCCAGACTACCGATGATTTGCTGGCCTATTCTGAAATCTTTATCTGATAGGGGGAGCAAGTCGAGCTGTGCCTGCAAGTTTTCAAAAAATGAACTTTGCACAGCTATTGGTATTTCCTTCCGGTCATCCTCATCGTCGCCGTTTTGATCATACCTCGAACCATATTCATTCAGGTTATCTTCCTGTAAATAATCGTCTATATTGAACTCGTCTGCAGGTCCTTCGTTTTCATCGTTATTGTAGGAATCATCCTCAGGATCGCGGTCAGGGTATTGTTCTTCGGGCTCGTTCAGGTTGGTTAAACTCAAATCTTCAAGCGCTGGATTTTCCTCCAGCTCTTCTTTTATACGCGTATCAAGTGATACTGTAGGCACCTGCAACAGTTTAATAAACTGTATCTGCTGTGGTGAGAGCTTTTGTAAAAGTTTCTGTTGAAGATTCTGTTTTAGCATAATTAGACCGCCAAAAATACATCAATTAATGTTAACTAAAAAGTTAACCTTTTGATTAAGATTACATCCCTTTAACGTAATTCAGTTATAAGTGTTTACCTTGTGTGGGTAATATTATTTTTTGTAATCGAATATTTTAATATCTTTAGTTAACTAACAATCCTATTCACTAAATCTTTTTTTGCTATGGCTATTATAAAAGAATTTAAAGAGTTCGCCATGCGCGGCAATGTAGTCGATCTTGCTGTCGGTGTCATCATCGGTGCCGCTTTCGGAAAGATCGTTACCTCACTGGTAAATGATATCATAATGCCACCCATAGGTTACCTCACAGGTGGTATTGATTTCAAAAATTTGAAGATATTGCTCAAAGAGGGGGACCCGGCTAAGAAGATCGCTGATGTAACGATCAGCTATGGTAATTTTATTAATACTTTAATCGAATTCCTGATCATTGCCTTCTGTATCTTTATGATAGTTAAAGCTATTAATTCAATGAAGAAACCAGAGGAGGCTCCTGCACCAGCTCCGGACCCAGGGCCAACTAAAGAAGAAGCTTTGTTGATAGAGATCAGAGATCTGTTAGCAAAAGGAAAGTAATTTTGTGTTTCGCAGATAATATTCAACTTAAGAAACTCCTGGTTAGCGCTATGCTGGCCGGGAGTTTTTTTGTAATTGAAACTTAGCGTCCATACGCCAGAGGAATAGGTTTACTCAGACTATTGATAGTTAGCCTTGTTGAACTAACAACTTTATTGCCTTTTTGTGCAATGAAAATGGCATATGGCCACCAGTTTGTAGTGGCTATCCTCAAATCTCCACTGTTATAATATCGGTCCTGCCCTTTTAATTGATGGAGATCAAAACTTGATACGTAATAAATTCCTTGTGAATAAGGGTCATAGGCATCCAAATAAAGATTTGTCCCCATTTGCTTATAGCCTTTTATTAATATAAAATGCCCCCAATTTGGGGTGGTGAAATAAAACTTACCAACATGCTGGTAATCACTCGCGTTATATGAAACATAGTTCATATCAAGACACAGAATAACCGCATTATTTTTGTCTATGGCGCCCTTTATCTGGGTGTCAAAATCTGAAAGAGTGTCGGTAATATTGTCGATGCTATGTGCTGTTAAATAGCCCTGAACTTCACCTGTGGTCCACCAGCCACCGCCGGGAGAGTATGTGTTCCTTGCATCAACCGGTTTGCCGGTAAATGTTGAATCGGCCCATTTTATGGCCATCGTGGTTGATGCCGGCCCGCAATTTATGAACTGCCACATGCTGCCATCAAACTGATCAAAGTAGTAACTATAATCTCTATCTAAACTATTTTGTGCAGTTATAGCGCCAGGTACTCCCACATAGCCAAGCTCAGTTTCAGCCGTCAGTTTGAAAGTTGATGAATGGGATTTATCTGCTGATGTAACAGTAAAATTTAACGGACTGGTCAAATTCACAGCGGTGCCACTGGTTATAGTACTGCTATTTATGCTGGCTGTTGCCTGGTTCTGCAATGAGAAATTAATAACTAGTTTGCTTTGACCAGATGTGTCTTTTGTGGTAACAAGTATAGTGTTTTGGTTGGTATCTATCACTGTATTAACCAATTGCCCACTTGCCGAAAAACTTAATAGCCCATTTTTAAAACTAAGATTTTTCGGTGCAGGTTGTTGTTTTACTGCATCCTTGCTGCAAGCGGTGAATAAAAGAATATCTACAAGTACTAAAGCAAGAAATGATTTAGTTTTCATGGCCGGGCATATTAACTATAAAATTAGTTAATATATTTTATTAATCCAAACAAACTATCTGATTAATAATTAGGAGAATAACTGATTAATACGTTTTTGCGAGTTTAGGGTCAGTCAGTATGATATAGTCATTATTCTTGCTGAATTTACTCCAGTCAGGGTTGTCAAACTGCTCGTCTGAAAAGCAGGCTATATTTACAATTTTTGTTTTTGGTAAATACTTTGTCAGTTGTGCTGCTGCTCCCAGTTTTTCTTCACTGTGAAAGCCTCCATTTATTTGCAGTATTTTATAATCCCGGTGTTTCTTTACAAATTGTGCTATAGACCAGCCCATAGTTGCATCCCATAAATTCTGTGCCTGGTATAGCTGCATGCCGTTCATACTGGCATGCCCACCCATTGTCTGGATAAATTTTTCGTAATAAGCACCGGTTGCAGTGTCTATAGGCAGGGGAGGAAGCCATGCTTTGCCTGTCTTGTTTAGTTTTTCCAAAGCGGTTAATCCCATACGGTTCACCATATTTACATAACGTGCCGGTGCATTTGCTGCAATAACCGGGATCTGCTGTGATTTTGCCCATTCAATCAACGGTCGATAATCTTTATAGTTATGCCAGGCACGGGCCTCAGTAATAAAGTTCTTTTCACGAATCAACCCTTCCAGATACTCGTTCATTACATTTTGGCAATCAGTTTCAAACATTTCCATCGATAGCGCGGTTTTGCCTGGATATTTTGTCACCAGTTTAGTTAACAAAGTCAGTTCAAGGACATGGCAGGTTGAGTCATTGTGTTCTTCGCCAAAGAAAAGGACACCGGCATTCTCCAGGTTATTGATGATACCATCTATAGATATTACCTTCTGATTTTTTGTATCGTAAACCTTGTAATGACGAGAGAAATCTTCCTGGCAAAAGGTAAACAAGGGCAAAAACAGGAACGATAAAATAATGCTGATCTTCATAATAATACGTGTAAATTTAAATAAATAACATAGTATATTGTTAAATTGCGGCTGCATTCGCCGGCAAAATAGCTATTCAACAAATAAGTAATTTGTATTTGATAAGTTTAAAAAATACGCTACATTTGCACTCTTGTTTTTTAAAAACGACGAATAGCATAAAATACAATGAAAAGAACGTTCCAGCCTTCTCAAAGAAAAAGAAGAAATAAACACGGTTTCCGTGAGCGCATGTCAACTGCTAACGGCAGAAGAGTATTAGCATCAAGAAGAGCCAAAGGCAGAAAAAGATTGACTGTTTCTGACGAACGCAGCCACAAAGCATAATTAGAATAAATTGCTTATTCCTCCATATGGGGGTGGGGGCCGGCTGTTTTTATAATTGCGGTTCTGACCATGAGCAAAACATATACTTTTACAAAAGAAGAACGTTTATGTAATAAGAGGCTGATTGACCAGCTCTATCATAACGGTTCTTCTTTTTTATGTTACCCTTTTAAGGTTTCGTGGGCCTTGTCTGCTGATCCGCAGCTCTTTCCGGCGCAGGTACTATTCTCAGTATCCAAGAAGCGGTATAAAAAGGCAGTCGACCGTAACCTTGTAAAGCGACGCCTTCGCGAAGCTTATCGCCTGAACAAACAACAATTTTTATATTCATTACTGAGCGATGCAGGCAAAAGCATTGTGTTTTCAATTGGCTTTATAGGGAAAGAAATAGCGCCTTATGACTTCATTGAGAAAAAAATGCTGAAGATGCTATCGCAGCTTTCGGAGCAGGTGACTAAATGAAGATGATAGTTGATATATTGAAAAGGATTATAGGTAGCTTTTTTGTTATCCTGATCAGAATATATCAATACTTTATCTCACCGCTTACAGGCGCTTCGTGCCGGTATACACCCACTTGTTCGCAGTATGGTGTTGAAGCCATAAAAAAATACGGAGCTTTTAAAGGCGGCTGGTTAACTTTGAAACGTATTGCCAGCTGCAATCCATGGGGAGGGCATGGTCACGACCCGGTACCTTAAAAATACTATGAGCCTGATATTACAGATAGAAACCGCTACTACCGTATGCTCGGTGGCACTTTCAGAAAATGGAAATGTACTAGCTTGTAAAGAAATACAACAACGTAATGTACATGCTGAAGTGATTACCTTATTTATTGACGAAGTTCTTAAAATAGCAGGTAAACAATATAGCGAACTGGGCGCTGTTGCAGTTAGCTGTGGACCTGGTTCCTACACCGGATTGCGAATAGGCATTTCGGTTACTAAAGGCTTGTGTTATTCATTAGATATTCCTTTTATTGCAGTGGAAACGCTTGAAGCAATGACTGATGGGATGATTGCAGAAACTGCTGCAGATGATGTGCTGTTTTGCCCAATGATTGATGCTCGCAGAATGGAAGTATTTACAGCTGTATTTGATGCTGATGGCAATAAAGTAAAACCAACCTCGGCTGAAATTATAGATCAGCAGAGTTTTTCGAATTTACTAAAAGTCAATAAAATAATGTTTTTTGGTGATGGTGCGGCAAAATGCAGTGAAGTATTAGGTGCAAATCCCAACGTTCAGATCATTCCTGATTTCCAGAATTCCGCACGGCATCTGACTAAAAAGGCAACAGAGAAATTTATTAGAAAAGATTTCGAGGATACGGCTTATTTTGAACCCTATTACCTGAAAGATTTTATAGCCGGAAAAAAATCTGTTTAAGCTTTACTAGTAATCTTTAAATATCCTGTTCCATAGGCGGGCCAGGAACCCTTTGTTGCCATCGGGAATGGTATTAGCATTTAATGGATGTTCAACAACTGGTCCGAATTTTAAAGCAAAACCAAAATAAATATCAGCCCCGGTGTAAGAACCATTAGTGTAAGTTGATCCCTTACCTGTAGAGCCAGCAAAGGTTACGGTGTTCAAAAGTCGGTCGCTGCCAAGAAAAATTTCCATATTATTCGGTTTATACATCAGTTGCAGACCGATATTAAATAGGTTTAAATCGTCATATGAGGCTATCAAACCGCCATTGATACTCTTGTATTGAAAACGGTTAACCATTGCACCGGCAAAGCCATCGTAAAAAAGATCTTTCGCTGCAATCAGCGTTGGGATATACTTGAACGTATTGTCATCGCTGAGATAGTAGGTCTTGGTGGCACTCAATTCTGCACGCCCATTCGTCGATGAGTTAAAAGAGGTGTATTGATACCCCTTTTTTATTAAATCATAGGTCGAACCATATATGTTCTTTTCGCGCTTAGCTGATGAAAGACCGGTTATAGTGGTGGTGTTATCAAAATAATTTACAACAGAATTGCTGTACCAATGAATAAAACCGAGATCCTTAAGATTTCCCTGGAAGGTAATATTTTCATCAGTTGTATAAGATAAACCCGCGGTAATTTGTAAACCTGGGCTTCGTGATGTAGGGAAGAAACTTCGCTGATCAAAATTACCCGGGCCTTTACTGTATTGGTACTTCCCTCTAAGAGAAATAGTAGCAGCATCGTTCAAACGGTCAAAACTCAAGTGGGATTCGTAAATGTCAAGTTTAGTATAATCTATCCCCATCAAAAAACCTACTTTTAACCCAACAGCTACCTGGTTGGTTATTTTTTCGCGGTAGGTAAATCCAAGGTCGTTATATATCTGGTTGTAAAAGTGATTGTTAAGAACATTATCGTAGATATTATTGGGGAATGTTGAAGGCCCATTGAATAGTCCGATCGTTTCATCGGTAAAAACACCCCGGCCTTCTGATTTTGTCTCTAAAAAAAAGCCTAATTCTTCATACCCATTCAGGCTGGCAAACATTTTAAACATCAGCTCATAGGCAGATGCATTGGCTTTTGCCCGGTTTAAAGCGCCACTACCGATCTGTAGCGCCGAGTTATCGTATTTTGAGTTGAATGCCCTGCTCAATAAGGTAGATTGGGCATTACCAGTCAATAGGAAATTTCCGTCAAAATTGGGAATAAGGAAATTGAAGGCATATTTTTTACTGGTATCAGGTATAAATGTCCGTTGTGAAGGGTTTTCGAATGAATCGAACAAAGTACCCGTATTATACAACGAGTATTGTTGCGAAAAGCCCGTAGCCGCTATAAGTAAGAAACAAGAAATAAGTAAAATCTTCTTCATTAAAGTAATAAGGGGGCTTTGTAAAAGTCAAACCATTAAATATAATCTTTTAAAGTTTTAGTTTCTAATCAAATTAATGTTAACAGTTAAGTGCCTTAAACGAATTTCTAAAGGCGATAGTTATGCTGTAAACGCACATTTTTGAAAAATTATTCATTTAGAGCGGTAGTATCGTTACTTAAACGCATACAAAAATTGGTATAATAATTTTTATCGGATGAAGTAAATTGCCATGCAGCTGCATAGAAATTTTTCCATCCTGGCACCATATTGACGAAAGAATCATAAAACTCTGGTTTCATATCCGCCTTAAATAATTGCTGTGCATTTTTAAAGTGGATAAAGAATGATATGTTGCTCCGTTCTGTTAATAAAGCATCAAATTTGCTATACCCGTCCATTTTATTCATGAACTTCCGGTTATTATAACTGTCATCATAGCTTTTCATTTCTGAAATACTATTTGTCAGCACCAGGTAATTGTCAAATATCTTGAAATAAGGTTTTTTAAAAGCATTGAAAGCGTCACCCAATAACAACTGGGGTAGCTTTTCATAATTTAATAAACCTATATTATCGTCATACATCTGACTGATATTAGTTAACAGTGTTCGCATCCGCGAACCATCTTTCACTTCTATGATGGCAATCTTCTCATGGAAACGAGTTGTAACTTCTGCAAACTCAGTGCCAAGCAGTTTTGTGAACTCTTTTTTCAGCCCAACTCCGGTTTCGTTTTTTATTTTCCTTGTAAGAGAGGATCGCTCATCTTTAGAATCGTTTTTTGATTGCCAGTCGCCCAGGTCCGATTCAAACTTTTCCGGATCGGATAAAGCAAAGCTGGTTGAATAAGCAGTTGTAGAAGGGAAAATGTCCTTCAAATGTGTGTTAACAGGCTTTTGGTAGTTGAAAATGCCCAGATAACTATCAGTGGGGCTATCCTGTATTTTTGTTGTCCCATTGAACATCAATGCATCAGTCTTATAGTTCAGGCTTAGTGCAGCGAATGCAGGCAATTGCCTGAAATTTTTGAAAAGGTCTGTATTCTTATTTATAAATAATTGCCCAAATAGTGGCGAAAGAGCCTCATAATTAATATACAGGTTTGCCAGTGAGTTAGAACTCTGACGGTCAGATAGTAACACAAATGCCTGCTTCTCTTTTTGATAATCATATTTTGCACAGGATTCTATTAGTTCTTTTGAGAAACTTCCCGAAAGTGTTTGATCGTCTTTGTCAATTAGGTAAAAGCGTCTTTTAATATCGCTCAGATAAATAACATACCCTTGTTTTTCGCCGATATTGAAAGTGTTCAGTACCAAGCCGTTTTTCTTTTGCTTGGATAGCTCATCAAATAGTTGAGGTTCAAATCCCTTGGGAATGGACATTGTAATGAGGAAATCAATATTATCACCTTTCTGCGGGTGGAGTGATACATATAAATTTTCACCATTTAAATGCGGCTCTATTACAGGATTTTGCAGTACACGTTTTTTAAGGGCAGCAAACTCGGCCATTTTATCTTCGCCAATAATATTTGCAAAAAGCGTATTACCCGTAAAAATATCGTAAAGGCTTTTTTCATTATTAAACTCCAATATTATCGAAGCATCGTTAGGGATACTGCGCAATACCTGCGTGGCTTGCTGCGAGGTGCCGTTGAGGTTTTTGAAATAGCCCACTGTCACCAGCACAGTAGCAATAAGCAATATTATGGTGACAATTATGAGTCGTTTCATGTTGTGTATTACAAAGGTAGATTTTTACTGTATAGCTTAAAGTAATACTTTCAATTGGTAACTTAGCACTTTATATCTACATGAACAGACAAATCATTATTACCGCTTGTGTATTTGGATTATTAGCGGTGATCTCAGGTGCCTTTGCGGCCCACGGATTAAAGCAATATTTATCGGCATCGCAATTAGAAATATGGCATACAGGCGTACAATACCAGTTTTACCATGTATTTGCGTTGTTGTTCCTGTCGACCTTTGCCAAAGGAGAGAACCGTTTAACTAATTGGTCTTATTATCTTTTTACTTTTGGTATTATCTGCTTTTCCGGCTCGATATATTTATTAGCTTGCCGCGAGCTGCTGGGATGGCGTTGGATAATTGCAATGGGGCCAGTAACACCGCTTGGCGGTTTGATGTTTATTGCCGGTTGGGCAACAATGGCTTTCGCCGCTTTCAGAAATAAGTAATAATAATGCTCGAATTTGCCGAAGTACAACATACCGATAGGGAGACGCTTTTTGTCGAGGTGATTTTGCCTTTGGCGATAGCGAAGAACTATACTTATCGTGTGCCTTTCCAACTGAATAATGAGGTGGCGATAGGCAAGCGTGTTGTTGTGCAGTTCGGCAAAAGTAAGTTATATACGGCGATAGTAGCTTCTATTGGCAACCAGGCGCCTGAGAAATATGAAGCCAAGTATCTCATCGAAATATTAGACGACCGACCGGTAGTGTCTGAGCGTCAACTGCAATTCTGGCAATGGTTATCTGAGTACTATATGTGCACAGTAGGCGAGGTGATGAATGCCGCCTTACCATCAGCATTGAAATTGGCCAGTGAAACCAAAGTTGTTCTGAATAAAGGTTTTGAGTTTGATAGAGCTGCTTTACATGATAAAGAGTTCATGATTGTTGAAGCGCTTGAACTGCAATCAGAACTTACTGTTGGAGATATTGCCAAACTATTGGGACAAAAAACGGTGATGCCTATTCTGAAACTGATGTTCGAGAAAAACGTCATCAACATTTCGGAAGAGGTGAGCGAACGATATAAACCGCGTAAGAAGACTTTTATCAAGCTTAATCCGATTTATAATGATCCGGAGAATTTAAAAGAGTTATTCCCGATACTCGAGAAGCGTGCGCCAAAACAGGCAGACGCATTGCTGGCCTATATTAAGCTGGCGCGTCATCAGAAAACTATTTCGAAAAGTGAGTTGGTAGAGGAAAGTGGTGCGGGAGACGCCAGTATCAAATCCCTGATCGAGAAGGAAATATTTATTGCTGAAGAAAAGAACGTAAGCCGTTTATATTTTGATGACGACGAATTCAGTAGCGATTTTTTATTGAGTGACAACCAGCAGAATGCACTTGGCGAGATCAAAGAGCTATTTGCGCAGAAGGATGTGGTTTTACTGCACGGAGTTACATCATCAGGTAAAACACAGATATACATCCGTTTGATCGAGGATATGATCAATTCGGGCAGGCAAGTGCTTTACCTTCTGCCTGAGATCGCACTTACTACGCATATCATCGAACGCCTGCGACAATATTTTGGAAGCAGTATTGGCGTTTATCACTCCCGGTTTAATGATAACGAAAGGGTGGAGGTTTGGCAAAAGGTATTGAACCATGAATATAAAGTAGTATTGGGCGCTCGCTCATCCGTGTTCTTGCCCTTTGATGATTTAGGGATGATCATAGTTGATGAAGAGCATGAAACCTCTTACAAACAGTTCGATCCTGCTCCTCGCTACAATGCCCGTGATGCAGCTGTTTATCTGGCTAACACCTATCATAGCAAAGTGCTGTTAGGTTCAGCAACCCCGTCATTTGAGACATATTACAACGCCCGTACACACAAGTATGGCTTGGTCGAATTACTCGAGCGATTTGGTGGAGTAGAATTGCCGCAAACTGAAGTAGTAAGCATTGCCGAAGAAACCAAAAAGAAAACCATGCAGTCGCACTTTACCAGTGTGCTGATGGAAGACATGGCGAAGGCGCTTTCTAACAAAGAACAGGTAATTCTCTTTCAGAACCGACGAGGATACGCTCCGTTATTGATCTGCCGGACTTGTGCCTATACACCAAAGTGTATTAATTGCGATGTAAGTTTGACCTACCATAAAAGCAGCGGTAAATTACATTGTCACTATTGCGGATACAGGGAAGATGCACCCTCTATTTGCCCGGCGTGTGGCTCGACGCATTTGGAGTACAAAGGATTCGGTACAGAAAAAGTGGAAGATGAACTTACTATGCTTTTGCCGGAGGCCCGCATTAGCCGCATGGATTTAGATACTACGCGCTCCAAAAACTCCCTTCAGAATATTTTGAATGACCTGGAAGAAAAGCGTATCGATATCCTGGTCGGAACACAGATGGTGGCAAAAGGGTTGGATTTTTCAGATATCACAGTAATTGGCATAATCAACGCGGATAGTTTACTAAAATATCCCGACTACCGTGCCAATGAGCGCAGTTTCCAGATGCTGGCCCAGGTAAGTGGTCGGGCAGGGCGTAGAGGCAAACAGGGAAAGGTTGTTATCCAGACATATGATCCTAACCACCGGGTGATCAAACAGGTCATCGAAAACGATTACAAAGACCTTTACCTGACAGAGATGGAAGAACGCAGAAGTTTTAAATACCCGCCATTCTATCGTATTATCAACCTGGATATTAAGCATAAGAATGCCGAGATTTTATACAACCAGGCCGAGTACATGGCGACTGAACTACGTAAAAATTTTGGCGATAGGGTGATCGGCCCGGAAGTGCCGCTTGTTAGCCGTATCCGCAATTATTATATCAAATCCATTATGCTCAAGTTTGAAAAAGATGGAGTGTCGATCAATCGTGTTAAGGCGGTTATCAGGGATATTATCACGCAGTTTCAGACTACGAAATTGAGTAAAGGGAGCATCATCCAGCCTGATGTTGACCCGTACTAATGCCAGTCAGAACCTGAATCTGTCAAATTAATTGAATTATAGAATTTCAGAACAATTTATAATTCAGTCAATTCTATAATTCTGAAAATTCTGGTTCAGACAATTGAATTTCGTGATTAACTTAGCGGTTCCAATGGCATATAAGTTCATAGATAATTACCGCGAGAAGGGCGCCCGTAAACAGTTAGTCGATATTTTAAAAAAGAAGGGCATTGATGATGAAGCCGTACTAAAAGCTATAGGTAAGGTTCAGCGCCATTACTTTTTTGATGAAACTTTCTGGAACCAGGCTTATAAAGATATAGCCTTCCCGATAGGTGAGGGACAGACCATTTCGCAGCCTTATACGGTTGCTTATCAAACCCAATTATTGCACATAAAAAAAGGGGATAAGGTGCTGGAGATAGGTACAGGATCCGGCTACCAGGCTTGTATTTTGGTAGAGCTGGGTGCTAAGGTTTATACTATAGAACGCCAGGAAAAGCTGTATGAGCGAACTATCCAGGTTTTACCTTACATGGGCTACAGACCAAACTTCTTTTTAGGCGACGGCTCAAAAGGCATCCCTGAACATGGACCTTACGATAAGATCATTGTAACCGCCGGAGCGCCAATGGTACCGGAAGAATTATTGAGACAGCTGGCAATTGGTGGAATACTGGTAATTCCCGTAGGTGATGCGGAAACTCAAAAAATGGTTACGATTCTAAAAACTGCCGAAAATGATTATGAAAGGCACGTTTTGGATACGTTTAGGTTTGTTCCGTTGGTGGGGGATAGAGCGTGGTAACATTAAAGTGGCGGTAGCAGTTTTTAATTGCAGCTAATAGACTGCCACTTCTACTTATAACTGCAACTACTGCTTCATCGCCCTATCCATCTCAATCTTTGTATCGCGCTCTTTCATGGTTTCGCGCTTATCATAGGTCTTTTTACCTTGGGCAAGACCGATCTCCAGTTTCGCAAAACCTCGCTCACTTATAAATAAAGCAAGCGGAACAATGGTTAAGCCTTTTTCTTCGCCACGGGTCTGCAGCTTCTTTAGCTCTTTTTTGTTGAGTAAGAGCACCCTATCGCGTTTGGCTTCGTGGTTGTAGAATGATCCGTAAGAATATTCGGATATATGCAGGTTGCGTACGTATAACTGGCTATCTATAAACGTGCAGAAAGCATCATTCAGGTTGGCTTTGCCCTCACGAATAGATTTGATCTCGGTACCCAGCAGTTTTATTCCTGCTGTGTATTTGTCGAGTATTGAGTATTCAAAATAAGCTCTTTTGTTTTTTATATAGATATCCTGCTGGCTCATTCCCTGCTATATTTTGATGCAAATATAGTTTATTGTGGTTTGACCACAAGTACCGGGACTTTTACCTTGTGCCTTACCCTATTTACCGTGGTGCCAAAAATTAGATCCTTGAGTGCCTTATGCCCGTGTGAACCCATCACAATAAAATCTGCGTTCTCTTCATTTACGATCTTCGCGATAGCGCTGGCGGCGGTGCCGTAACCAATGCGAGCTTCGGCTTTATAACCGCTTTCTTTTAATGTTTCAACATAAACATTCAGGTTATCCACGTCACTTTGAGTTTCATGATCCATCACATCGGTGCCATAATAGCGAGCGCCTGCGGTTTCTACTACGTGTATCAGCGTATACTTAGCATGTTTATGTCCCTGCATAATCGCATGGCGGATACAGTCGCGGTCGTTTTTAGAAAAGTCAATAGTAACCGCAATGTGGTTGTAGGATATAGCTGTCAAATCGGTAATCGTAGTTGCTAAACCATGTGGCACCTGCGCAGGCTGATCATGGTGTTTAAACAGCATTGGCCTCAGGAATACATAAACTAATAACAATCCGATCCCAATCGTGATTGGAATTACCAATGCATATATCCACACATTGGCTGAAGGATATTCTTTTATCCAATCGTGAAGTTGATCCACCACCAATTTACCATTTAGTCCAATGATCAATACGGCACTTGCCCAGGCTACTACCTGAGTTTTAGTACTGATAGCAAATTTACCCATTCGTTTGCGATCAGACGTAAAATGAATCAGCGGAATTATGGCAAAGCCTAATTGCAAGCTTAATACCACCTGGCTTAATATAATGAGACTGCCTAACCCATTCTCACCAAAATAAATAATGGTGAACACTGCCGGTAAAATGGCCAATAAGCGTGTCAACAAGCGACGTAACCAGGGTTCGATACGCAGATTAATATGTCCTTCCATAATGATCTGCCCCGCAAGTGTGCCGGTAATAGTAGAACTTTGTCCGGATGCGATCAGTGCTATAGCAAAAAGCGCTGGGGCAAGCTCGCCAAAAATATGTTCCAGCAGTTTGTAAGCGTCCTGAATTTCTGCAACCTCAAAATATCCGTTCCTGAAAAATGCACTGGCTGCCAGTATCAATATGGCTGCATTGACAAAAAAAGCAAGATTCAGAGCTATGGTCGTATCAAATAGATTAAATTTTATGGCTGATTTGATCCCCTCATCTGTTCTTGTTATCTGCCGCGTTTGCACTAGTGATGAATGCAGATATAGGTTATGCGGCATTACTGTTGCCCCGATGATCCCGATCGCGATATAAAGCATTTCGTGGCTCACCTTATCGCCTTTAAATAAATTGCTCGGAATAAACCCTTTAGCTATTCCGGGCAGGTCCGGACCGACAATAAACATTTCGATCAGGTAAGAGAGCCCGATGATCGATATCATCGCGATAATAAAGGCTTCCAGCTTCCGCATTCCTTTGTTCATCAGGAAGAGCATCAGTACTGTATCCGTAATGGTGAGCGATACGCCCCATATTAACGGCAAATGAAATAATAGTTGCAAGCCGATGGCCATACCAATGATCTCGGCCAGATCGCAGGCTATAATGGCAATTTGTGCCAGTATATACAAACAAAAGTTAGCAAAGCGTGGGTAGGTGTTTTTAGAAGCCTGAGCCAAATCGAGTCCTCGTACTATACCCAGGCGTGCACTTAACGACTGCAATAATAGGGCAATCAGGTTTGATACAAAAAGTACCCATATCAATTTATATCCGAAGGCGCTGCCGCCTGCAATATCAGTTGCCCAGTTGCCCGGGTCCATGTAGCCAACACTTACCAGGTACGCCGGACCTATAAAAGCCAGTAGTTTACGCCAGCCTACCTTATTTTCTGTGGCGACGCTGCTGTGTACGTTGCTTAATGAGTGGTTAGATTCGGTATTCTTATTCATAGGGAGATGAGCAGATTATTGGCAACGTCGCGGCTGATGTGAACTTTTTTGTCTTCTGAATGAAGGGTCACGGAGTGATCATAGTCATTGATCTCGGCTATTTTGATCTTTTTGCCGATAGTCAATTGCATCTTTTCAAGGAATTGTAAAAATGAAGAGGAATGATCCCGGACTCCGGAAATAATACCAGTATCATTCAAAACAAGTGATGAAACAGGCTTTAATTCGTGAGCTTTAAACAAACCATTACAATCGGGGATAGGATCACCATGCGGATCATATTTGGGGTTACCCATAAAATCATCCAGACGGTCTATCAGCTCCTTTGATGAGATATGCTCCAGTTCTTCGGCTACATCATGTACTTCATCCCACTTAAAGTTAAGCTTCTCTACCAAAAAATATTCCCAAAGCCGGTGTTTACGCACTATGCTTAAGGCGATCCTTTCACCTTCTGCCGTAAGCGTTACGCCCTGGTATTTGGCATAATTGATCAGCTCTTTGTCGGCTAGCTTTTTTAGCATATCCGTTACGGAAGCCGCTTTAGTATTTAATGAGGCTGCGATCTGGTTGGTGCTTACACTTTCCGATTGTAAGGAAAGGTGATATATCGCTTTTAAATAGTTCTCTTCTGTGAAAGTATTCATTTAAACAAATCTAATAATAATTTTAGACTAATCTAAAAATTTCATCAAAAAATTTATTTTTGTTTAAGTACTTTTGTGAGAAATTTTATTCTGCTGATGCAGGAAAAACTATATTTGTACTTACCATGGCAGCTGAACTCGATAAAATAGACCTCCAGATTCTCAGGACTTTGCAGGAAAACGGCAGAATTACCAATTTGCAGCTATCAAATGAGATTGGCCTTTCACCGGCACCAACGCTCGAGCGTGTGCGTAAACTGGAAAATGCGGAATATATCAAAAGCTATCACGCTTTGGTTGATGAGGAAAAGCTAGGCCTGGGAATCAAAACTTTTATTCAGGTATCTTTAGACTTCCATAAGAACAATACCATCCAGGTATTTTTGGACGAGATAAAAAGTATCAAAGAGGTTACTGAATGCCATCACGTAACTGGCCAGTGCGATTTCCTATTAAAAGTTTACGTTCGTGATATCAAATCATATGAGCAATTGATCATGGAAAAGATCAGCCGTATCCCGGTTGTAAAAACTTTCCAAACCATGATGATCATGTCAACGAGTAAGAAGGAACCGATCGTGCCACTGGAATATTAATGTGCAAATTTCAAATGTGCGGATGTGTAGATTAATTCTCTTAGTGATCTAAGCATTTACACATCTGCATATTTGCGGATCTGCACATCTGCACATCCTCTCATCTGTACATCAATGAATTTGCCAGTCAATCGGCTTCTCACCTTCTTTTTCTAAATAAGCATTAGCTTTTGAAAACGGCTTAGAACCCCAAAAACCACGCTCAACAGATAAGGGTGAAGGATGTACTGATTTGATGATATGATGCTTATTCTGATCTATCAACGGAATTTTCGATTGCGCGTATGCCCCCCAAAGTATAAACACCAGTCCGATTCGTTTCTCGGATAGCTTATGGATTACTTCATCGGTAAATATTTCCCATCCTTTTTTCTGGTGAGAGGCGGCCTCACCGGCACGTACAGTCAATGTAGCATTTAATAATAGTACCCCTTGTTTGGCCCATTCTTCCAGGTTGCCATGCGTGGGTTTTATAAAACCAGGAATGTCGGTAGCCAGTTCTTTATAGATATTAATAAGCGATTTGGGTATAACAATACCTTTTGGTACGGAAAATGATAAACCATGAGCCTGGTTGGGGCCGTGGTAGGGGTCTTGTCCTAAAATTACCACCTTAACTTTGTCAAACGGGGTATCGTTAAAAGCCCTAAAAATATCGGCGTTTTTTGGATAGACAATTTGCCTGGCGTCCTTTTCGTTTTGGAGGAACTTTTTGAGGTTTGTCATGTAAGGTTTTTCAAATTCTTCCTGCAAAACGGCCAACCAGGATGGTTCTAATGTTATCGCCATAAATATTCTGTAGTATTTGATTTAGACTACAAATAAACGGATATTTGCATTCTATTTTTATAGCATAAAAAATTATGTCGAATCTGGTACGGTTAATTATTGCCTGCGTGGTGGCAGGAGCGGGGGTAACGCTTTGCGGCTTTGGATTTTGGGGCTGGGGTATATCTGTGTTTCTTTTAGGCGGACTTATCCTGCTGACTTTCTTTTTCAATGAAAACATGTTAATCGCGCAGTTCTACCTGCGTAAGGATAATACAGCCAAAGCTGAACAGTGGCTTAACAAGGTGACTGACTATGAAAAGCAACTGAATAAAACCCAACATGGATACTATAACCTGTTGATCGGCTTGTTGGAATCGCGTAAAGCGCCGATGAAATCAGAAAAGTATTTTAAGAAAGCACTTTCACTGGGCATGAAGATGTCGCACAATGTGGCATTGGCTAAGTTAAGCTTAGCGGGTATAGCAATGGCTAAACGCAACAAGCGCGAAGCTCAGATGTATTTGCAGGAAGCAACAAAGGATGATAAAAACAAATTGCTTGCCGACCAGATAAAGATGATGAAGGGTCAGCTTGCTCAAATGGATAAACAGGTGGTACGTGGCGGATACCGCCAGTTCTAAAACAAAAAAGAGGCGCGATACATCGCGTCTCTTTTACTTTTCATCAATAAAGCTATAGTAATCCGGCTCAGACGAGTTGCTCTGTCTTGGCGATATAAACCTCTCGGTTATAGTTCGATCATCAGAAGGGTTCGCTACTTCTACAATTTTCAGTAGGCTTCTTATAAACGACAGATCGAAATTGCTGCGGTTTAGCTTTATAAGGTATTCGTTTTCAGTAATTTCCAATATCGAGTTGGTCATGATTTCTGCATAATTTGTGTAATTATAAAATTATACAGAGAAATCGATACAAAAGTTTTATTTGTTTTATGATTTCATTAACAAATTGTAAACGATTGGAACTTAAACCATTATTCAAGATAATTTGTCGAGGCTCTCCCTATTAGGTCAGGCCGATTTCGGATAATCGTCCAATATTCTTCCTGAGCATCAGTATCTATCCCAACTGGTTTATTGCTGCTATATAAGGTGTCATTGCCATTCTTTTTACATCCCGATATCCAGTATTCTAATCCCGAATTTAATTCGATGTAATTATGCTTGAATCCATCTTTTACTTTGAGAAATTCTTTGCCATCATAGTACATTGATCTACCTGTTTTAGAAAAAGTAACTCGGCCTATTCGGGCCACACCAATGATTCCATCGGGCTTACTCTCAATGTACATTATGCGACTTTTCATATCAGAACCAGCTCATCACCACTTCCTTTGTAGGCATGGTAATATCAAGCTTCAGTTTTTTACGCATACCACCAAGGTCATTAAACACCTTGTTGGGATTTGCAGCTTTTAATTCCTCTATTGTATTAAAGCCCATTTTATTAAGCACCTGCACCCATTCAGCCGGCACGCCTATTTTAATAAAATCTTCGGGAGTAGCCACTTTAGCTTTTTTCTCAGGGCGCATTTGCGGGAAGAATAATACCTCCTGAATGGTGTGCTGATTGGTCATCAGCATTACAAAGCGATCGATACCGATTCCTAAACCGGATGTTGGCGGCATACCATATTCTAATGCACGTAAAAAGTCATCGTCCATGGCCATCGCTTCTTCATCACCGCGGCCAGCCAGTATCAGTTGCTCTTCCAGGCGCTGGCGCTGGTCGATAGGATCGTTCAATTCAGAATAAGCATTGGCGATTTCCTTGCCGTTTACAAATAACTCAAAACGTTCAACCAAACCTTCTTTGCTGCGGTGCTTTTTAGCAAGCGGTGTCATCTCAATCGGGTAATCAGTGATGTACGTTGGCTGTATCAGGTTGGCTTCTACTTTGGCGCTGAATATCTCATCGATCAGTTTGCCTTTGCCCATAGTATCATCTATTTCGATGCCCTGGTCAGCGCAGGTTTTGCGTAGAGCAGCTTCATCCATTGCAGATACATCTATCCCGGTATATTTCTGGATAGATTCATACATAGTCAAGCGGGTATAAGGTCCCGCAAAGTTGATCTCATTTTCACCTACCTGAACAACCGGAATGCCGTTTACCGCACGCGTTACGTACTCCAGGCAGTTTTCGACCATCTCCATCATCCAGATATAGTCTTTATAGGCTATATATATCTCAACAGAAGTAAATTCAGGATTATGGGTGCGGTCCATACCTTCGTTACGGAACATCTTACCGAACTCATATACGCCGTCAAATCCCGCTACAATCAATCTTTTTAGGTATAACTCATTGGCTATGCGCAGGAAAAGCTGCATATCCAATGTGTTGTGATGAGTTTTGAAAGGTCGTGCTGCTGCTCCGCCGTGTACAGCCTGCAGAATAGGGGTTTCCACCTCCATCCATCCCTGCGAATTAAAGTAATCGCGCATCGAACTGATCACTTTTGACCGTTTCATGAAGATCTGCTTAAACTCAGGGTTTACGGTCAAATCGACATAACGCTGACGGTAACGGAGCTCAGGATCGGTAAAGGCATCGTGAATATTACCTTCTTCATCACGCTTTACTATCGGCAGTGGTTTTAGCGACTTGGATAACAGGGTAAATTCCTGCACATGAACCGAAACTTCACCGGTCTGGGTAGTGAAAGCATAGCCTTTCACACCGATATAGTCGCCTAAATCGAGCAGCTTCTTAAATACGGTATTATAGAGTGTTTTATCTTCGCCGGGGCAAATGTCATCACGCTTAAGATAGATTTGGATACGTCCGGTGGAATCCTGCAGTTTAGCAAATGAGGCGCTTCCCATCACATTGAAACTCATTACCCTGCCGGCGATGGTTACCTGTTTATAGGTATCAGGAGATTTTTCAAAGTTTTCCAAAATGTCCTGCGCAGTCGCAGTGATTTTAAACTCTTCGGGCGGATAAGCATTGATGCCCAGCGCGCGTAGATCATCTAACTTCTTACGGCGCAAAATTTCCTGTTCGGATAAAACGATACTCATAGCTTTTATTAAGGCTGCAAAAATATGCAAAAACTACACAGAATTACACAGAATTTCAGATTTAAGATTGGTAGCTCAAATCCTTAACTTTACGACATGTACACTATTAACACAGAAACGATAATCCCTCAATATCGTTTGGAACCAGACGGGCTTGTGGGAGACAAAAACTTCCGCATATGTAAGGCGAATTGCGCGATGAACAGGGAACGATCGGACTTTCTTACGCCTCATCGCAAAGATTATTATTTCCTGGCATTTGTGAAACAGGGCAGCAGCCGGCACTGGATAGATACGAAACCTTATACCATAAAGAGCAATACATTTTACTTCACTACGCCTCATCAAATACATTTGAAGGAAGATGTACAACCTTTTACCGGTATAAGTATTGGTTTCACAAACGAGTTTCTGAATATGATTGGCAACACATCGTTAAAGCAATTGCCTATTATACAAAACCCACACAATGGCCATGAGTTGAACCTGAAAGCTGAAGATGTACTGTTTATTGAAGACATGCTGGATAAGATATATAATGAGTTTAACTCAAAAAATAGCTGGCATCGTAATATGCTGATGAGCTACATGCAAGTATTGCTGATCTTCCTGAGCAGGCTATATACCATGCAATTCAGCGATACGGCTCAATCACAGGACAGGCAATTGCTGAAGCGGTATTTAAGCAGGATCGAAGAAATGTATACAGAATTGCATGAGGTAAATAATTATGCAGATATACTTAATATATCTGCAGGGCATTTAAGTGAAGTGATAAAAGAGCAAAGCGGAAAGCCCGCTATCGTACATATACATGAGCGTTTGATAATGGAAGCCAAACGATTACTTTTCCATTCTGAACGTTCCATTAAGGAGATCGCTTTTGAACTGGGTTTTGAAGATGCCTCTTATTTTAACCGCTTTTTCAAGCGGATAACACAAACTACTCCAGCTGTTTATCGTGGCGTCACCCGCGAAATGTACCATTGAAACCCCTGAATGTGCAGCATCAGCTGTTGTTGCTAGGTTACTTTTGTGTTGTATCAAAAAATTATAAATATAAAATGAAAACAGCATTAGTAACTGGCGCTAACAAAAGCATAGGGTTTGAAGTGGTCAAACAATTAATAAATAAAGGATATTACGTTTACCTTGGAAGCCGCGATCTGAAAAACGGTCGGGAGGCGGTAAAGCAACTGCAATCTGATAACGTCGAAGTAATTCAGATTGATGTAAGCGACAAGGGGTCGATTGAAGCGGCACATGAGCAATTATCGCACAAAACAACGTCACTTGATGTGCTGATCAATAATGCAGGAATACTTGGCGGTATGCAACAAAGTGCTACCACAACAGATATCAAGATATTCAGAGAGGTTTTTGAAACCAACCTATTTGGCGCAGTCTTAATGACGCAGACCTTCCTTGATTTTCTCAAAAAATCTGACTCGCCACGTATTGTTAACGTAACTTCTGGCCTGGCATCTCTTACTTTACATAATGATCCAAACTGGAAGTATTATAAGGTGAAGAGTGCCATATATGGTCCATCAAAATCAGCATTAAATGGCTACACAATCGCATTGGCTTACGAACTGCGCGATACTAACTTTAAAGTAAACGCAGTCGATCCAGGTTACACTGCTACTGATTTTAACCACCGTAGTGGTCCTGGAACTATTGAAGACGCCGCCGCTCGCATAGTGAAATATGCTATTGTTGACGAGAATGGCCCAACCGGTGGATTTTTTAGTGACGACAACAACCCGGAGACGGGTGTGAGCCCATGGTAAACTGTTAGGATATGAAATTCATCAAAGTCACTCAATGACTTTGATGAATTCCTTCTCACTTACATGTTAGTCCGTCGATGCTTAACGAATAAATTCTAAAAAATAGCATTTTTGGAATTGGGAATTGAGTTTACATTGGGCAGATATGCTTAGAGCATATCCCCATTATCTAAAAAAACTTATGCTTTTAATCTTTTTAACTGACTTATACTTCTCTCAATTTGCTCAAGCTCGGTAAGAAAATTGGTCAGACTGACTAATTTATTGAATTCATTCTCCATTCCAGGACGATTTAACCGATCAATTTTTTTCTCTACTTCAGCTTTTGTTGCAGAAAGAGCCGATGCGAAATCGGGCAAAGTCTTTGCATAAAAATTATTGTTAGGTGCTATGTCCATGGTGTGTGATTTGAACAAATAAATTTAATTGTGTTAATCTACCTCTGCCTCCTGTAGGTACATTTCATCAATAGCATCGGCATATTTCTTCTCTATTACCTTGCGTTTGGCTTTCATGGTAGGAGTGATCTCGCCCTCATCCATACTAAACGGGTTACGTTTTACCTTGAAGTTTTTGATCCGCTCAAACTTGGCCAGTTCATTTGATAAACGTTTGACATCCTGAGCGATCCAATCGACAATTTCTAAATCTTCAATAAACAAGTCCGGATTAGTAAAAAACTCTTCGGTAAGATCAAAAGTCTCTTGCATGGTCTCTTTAGCGGGCACAATAATCGCAGTGATATATTCGCGTTTATCGCCCACTAAAAATATCTGTTCGATTCGTGAGCTTTTCAGATAAGTGTTCTCAACAGGAGTAGGGTAAATATTTTTACCATAGGCATTTACCAGCATGTTTTTTAGCCTGTCGGTAATTTGCAGGTTGCCTTTATAAAAGCGGCCAATATCGCCTGTGTGGAACCATCCATCCGGATCGATTACATTGGCAGTTTCTTCGGGTTTGTTCCAATAGCCCTTCATTACACAATGCCCGCGAACGATGATCTCTCCTTCTTCTGACTGGAAATCTTGCTTGAAAGTATGATGTGTTTGGATAGAATAAATCTCTTTTGTATCGACGTTTTGTATAGCTACTTCTATACGCGGGATGATGCGGCCAACGGTACCATAGATCACCCGTTCATTTTCTGTAACAGCCATTACGGGTGAAGTTTCTGTTAAGCCAAATCCCTCTAACACTTTGATTCCCAAGTCGCCAAAGAATTCGCCAATGTTTTTTGGAAGCGCGCCACCACCTGATATAAGGAACTTTAACCGTCCGCCGGTCTTTTCTTTTATTTTGCTGAATACCAGCTTCTCGGCAATCTTGTGCTGGCTACGAAGTATTAGTCCCGGCTTTTTGCCTTCTTCATGTAATAACCTGTATTTTTTGCCTATGCCGAGCGCCCAGAGGAATATTTTAGTCTTTGTGCCTCCTGCAGCCAGGCCATTTTTCATCGCCCTGTCATGAATACGCTCCAGCAAACGGGGAACACAGCACATGATGGTTGGTTTTACTTCGGCCATGTTTTTAGCCAACAGGTCCAGGCTTTGGGCGAATGAGATGGTGCAGCCTTCATACAGGCAAATGTGGTATGTTGCAGTGCGTTCAAACACGTGTGATAATGGCAAAAAAGACAAAAATATATCTGTCTTTTCCAATACCTGTATCTGCTCCAGACTGGCACGAACATTTTCCGTAAGGTTATGGTGAGTGAGCATTACACCCTTCGGTATGCCCGTAGTGCCCGATGTATAAATAAGACATGATAAATCGGATGGCAAAATAGCTTCGCGCGCGCTGTTGATAGTGTGGCGATATTTATCAATTATATGTTTACCTTCTTCAATTACTTCATGAAATCCGATGACGCCCGCATTGAGATTTAATTTCTCTGTATACTTCTCATAATCATCAAACGCAGGTATGATGCGTATAAGATCAGGGCAATTATTGGCTACTTTAATTACTTTTCTGAATAAGAACGGGTTGCCGGCAAGGATAGTTTTGGCACCGGAATCGTTTAGAATATACTCTATTTCGCTTTCGGAAAGGGTGGGGTATATGGAGGTATTTACAGCCCCAATTTGTTGTAAGGCCTGGTCATAATACACATAATCAGGACCGTTTTCAATAATTAATGCCAAACGATCGCCCTTCATTACGCCCATATCCAAAAGCCATGCGGATATGGCATCAGCCTTTTCGATGGTTTCGCGATAGGAAATACTTACCCAGCCATCCTTTACTTTGTGAGTCATAAAAGTATGAGTGTCAGGATGGATATTAGCAACTACGTTGCGTATGAGACTCGGAACAGTCGATCGGTCAGCTACAGAATTCATTAAATAATCAGGTTGTAAAATTGATTTTCAGTATAAAGATATAACGATTACATCGATAATAAAAATGATTATTGTGGCACGACGCTCAAGAGAGGCTTAGAAGAATACAGAACATCATTGTTTTGATAATTGGGTAATTGTATCAATTGCCAGATCGTATAATTCCTGGATGGGTACAGCTTTACGGGAATCTTTATTGATGTCTTTTCCTTCTTTTGTCCATAAAGGCGGAATGATATGGAATGCGCTTGTACCAGGTATATTTTTTACATCATTTTTCCAGGTGTTCCATCGTAAACCTTCATAATATTTGCTTAGGTCACCATTTAAACAAAAGTCCAAGAAATCGGTATAACCTCGCTCTAAAGGCTCCCAATTTAAGTTGTCTGGACTTAAGTAATAGACATTGCCAATGTCTTTACCCAATCCACCTCCATTTACAGCGTAAAATCCCCCGACTGCATCGTCTGCAACAAGTAGAAATTTTGGTTGCTCGCCAGATGAATTAATAGATTTTCCTTTATTCCATTTGGGGACGCTTCTGTTCAACTTCTCATTTCCTGAACCGAGGATTCGTAGCCATCCATTATCTATTAACAGACCACCGGTAAAGTAAATAATGGCCCCCATTATTGAATGTGTTGTTACCTGGGTTTGATACAATGCTTCTTTGGCTTTCGTTTGATCGACCGGCAAAATTTCAACTTGGTTTTTAGCGGTTTTTAATAATTCTTTGACGTATGGCCAACCGGAAGTGTCAGCGATTAATTCTTCGATAGATCTCATCTTGGTTTGTGCGGAAGACGTGTTACTAATCAATACTATAGAAAGAAGCAGCATGCCTATAATAAATGGGGGCGATAAAGACTTAAGGCTCATTTTTATTGAAGGTACAGATTTATAAGATCAATATAAATAAAAAGGACCTCATACGAATGAGGCCCTTTCTACTATTTGGATTTTAAATTTATACTGAGAAACTTTCACCACAACCGCAGGTACGGGTTGCATTAGGGTTGTGAAAGTTAAATCCTTTGCCGTTAAGGCCATCTGAAAAATCAAGCTCAGTGCCGGCAAGGTACAGGAACGACTTCATATCCAAAGCGATGCGAACACCTTTGTCTTCGAAAAACTGGTCGCCCTTTTTTATTTCGTTATCAAAATCAAGGTTGTACGATAAGCCTGAGCATCCGCCTCCCTGCACCGATACACGCAGGAAATAAGAACCATCAAGGTCCGAATCCTTTATCAGGTGATCTATCTTATCTTTCGCCTTATCTGTTACTGTTACCATTTTTTATAGAGTCAAGAATCAAGATACAAGAGTCAAGATCGTTCCGGGTATTTCCTGGTTCTTGGCTTTTGTTTCCTGCTTCTATTAATGATGTGTTTTTGCGCTTTCAATTGCCTCTAAACCGTTTTTTACGCGGTAATCGTTGATTGCGGCTTTGATCGCATCTTCCGCCAATACTGAGCAGTGGATCTTCACCGGTGGCAAAGCAAGTTCTTCAACGATATCCATATTGTCGATCTTCATCGCATCGTCGATTGATTTACCTTTAAGCCACTCCGTTGCCAATGAAGAAGAGGCAATAGCTGAACCGCAGCCGAATGTTTTAAATTTAGCATCAGTGATGACGTTGTTGTCATCAACCTGTATCTGCAGGCGCATAACGTCGCCGCACTCAGGTGCACCAACCAAACCAGTACCGACTTTGCTGCTGCTTTTATCTAAAGTACCAACGTTGCGCGGATTGGTGTAGTGATCAATTACTTTTTCTGAATAAGCCATTTCTTTACTGTTTGTTATACGTTTTACGTACTACGTTGTACGTTTTTTTGTTTCTTATTTTCTTAATTATGGACGTAAAACGTAGAACGTATTACGTCAAACCTTCTTAGTGTTCTGCCCACTCAATTGAGTTCAGGTCGATACCTTCTTTGAACATTTCCCATAGCGGTGAAAGTTCGCGCAGGTGAGTAACTGCTTTTTTGGTTATTTCTATTGCATAATCTACTTCCTCATCGGTAGTGAAACGTCCTAAACCATAGCGGATAGATGAATGCGCCAGGTCGTCAGACAAACCCAAACTCTTCAATACATAAGATGGTTCAAGCGACGCCGATGTACAAGCAGAGCCTGAAGATACCGCCAGGTCTTTCATCGCCATCATCAAACCTTCACCTTCTACGTATTTGAATGATATATTAGCTACGTGCGGTAAACGGTGTTCAACGTTACCATTCACATAACTTTCTTCTAATACGGTTAAAGCGGCTTGCAGTTTATCGCGCAGAGCAGATAAGCGTTTTGCTTCGCTTTCCATTTCCTGCAAGCACAATTCGCAGGCTTTACCGAAACCAACAATGCCCGGAACGTTCAAAGTGCCTGAACGCATACCACGCTCGTGACCACCGCCATCCATTTGAGCGGTAACTTTAACACGTGGTCCTTTACGGCGTACATACAATGCACCTACACCTTTAGGTCCGTATATTTTATGTGCACTAAAAGCCAGCAGGTCAATTCCGTCAGCGTTTACGTCAACGGGGATTTTACCAACTGCCTGGGTAGCGTCTGTCATAAACAGCGCACCATGTTTGTGTGCAATAGCAGCTATCTCTTTTACAGGCTGAATCACACCGATCTCGTTGTTACCATACATGATAGAAACCAAAATAGTTTCTTTGGTCATAGCAGCTTCCAACTCATTTAGGTCGATCATGCCATCTTCCTTAACAGATAAATAAGTAACCTTACCGCCTAGTTTCTCAATGTGTTTGCAGGTATCAAGGACAGCTTTATGCTCGGTAACCGCGGTAATAATGTGGTTGCCTTTTTCCTGGTACATCTCAAACACACCTTTTATAGCCAGGTTATCGGCTTCAGTAGCGCCTGATGTAAAGATGATCTCTTTCTCAGTTGCACCAATAATTTTGGCTACCTGTTCACGAGCGTAATCAACAGCTTCTTCTGCCACCCATCCAAACGCATGATTGCGGCTCGCGGCATTACCAAATTTCTGGGTAAAATAAGGCACCATCGCATCCAGTACCCGTGGGTCCATGGGCGTTGTGGCATTATTATCCAGGTATATAGGGAGGTTCATATTCATATCTATAATTAACAATACAAAGATATGCAAAGTTTTTATTTAAAATCATTCAAAACAAGGACGAATAATCAGATAAAGGTAATTATTTGCAATATTTGGGTATGAGAAAGATCGAGCACATTGGTATTGCTGTAAAGGATATTGCCGGGGCGGGTATGATTTATGAAAAACTGCTGAACACAACAGTGTATAAAACCGAAGCCGTTGCCTCAGAGGGAGTTAGAACCGCATTTCTGAGATCAGGGCCTAATAAAATAGAATTGCTCGAGCCTTCATCTATTGATAGTCCTATCCACAAATTCATCGAGAAAAAGGGCGAGGGGATACATCATATAGCCTTTGATGTAGAGGATATTGCGGCCGAAATGGAACGCCTTAAAAAGGAAGGGTTTGTGCTTTTAAATGATCAACCTAAAGAGGGTGCAGATAATAAATTAGTGTGCTTTCTTCATCCCAAAAGCGCCAATGGCGTACTGATCGAACTTTGCCAAACGAAGTTGTAGTGGTTGTAGTTGTTGAAGTGGTTGATGTCTTTTCTTCCAATTTTTATAACCTATACAACCTTTATAACTATTACAACCTAACCTACAATTTCACAAAGCTGCCAATCTTATGCAAATTTAACACGATAGTGCCATCCTCATCCCTATCGAACGCGGGTGTGAATTTGGCATCCCAAATGATATCCTCGCATTTATAAGAAGTACGTGAATGCACCGTTTGCGAAAATGTATCGTCAAAAGCTTTTAGTAATATCGCAATGCTGGCTTGGGTACCTCTCAGATCTTCCGGTGACAAATCTTTTAACGGACTGTTTTCATCCAGCGGATGAACCACTGTCCAACTTAATGTAAGTATGCTAACATTCCTTCTCTCCAACTCGAGCGGGAAGAAACGGCGCACCAGTTTGCCATTCACATTTTCATTGTAGGAGAATATGATCTCCATTTGCAGATCTATAAGTGTGTTCCGGCGTATATTAGCCAGTCTGAACATCAAACCTTTGCCATTTTCCTGATAGGGAGATACCAGTAAATTCTCGCTGTAAACAATTTTTGCTGTTGGGCGGGAAAAACGTCCGTATAATAAACCGGTTGCCAAAGCAAAAGCAAGCAGTCCCAGCATTGACTCCAATGCAGCAACGCTATTGGCTGCCATGCCTTTTGGACTGATATGCCCGTAACCAACAGTCGAAATAGTTTGTGCCGAAAAGAAAAAGGCATCCCAAAAATGCTGATAGGTATTTGTTCCCTCAGCGCCATTTAGGTTTTCGACGCCTATATATAGGTAGATGGACGCAAATAGGGTATTGATAATTAAATAGCAGGATAGTACAATCAGCCAGAATTTACGCCAACTCATGGTAATGAGTTTATGGTAGTTATTGGCGGTATTGTAAAATGGCAATCCCCGGCGCTTTACGTTGATGGAACCATCTTGTCGTATTAATGGCTGGTTCTTAAGTACCGGTTGGGTGCCAAAACCTAAGTCATCTTCTGGGTTAAATTTGCGTTTGTGGATGGGCATGTGTTGAGTTGATTAAGTTGGATTGAGTTGATTAAGTTGGATTAAGTTGATTGAACCTCGGGCGTTTAATATTAAATCGCAGGCGGTTTAACTTAATCAACCACTTAACCTAATCAACTCAATCAACCAAAATTATAATTCCCCTTGCTTTTAGTAAAAACTATTTCCATATTTGTCGCACAAGATCATGAATAAAGTATTAAACAACAATTGGTGGTGGCTTAACGAGTAATCGTAAGGCAGTCCCGTGTTTGTTTAAAAATGATATATACGAGAAGGGTTGCCACAAGGCAGCCCTTTTTTATTAGCTATTAGCCATGAAAGCAATATTAAACTATTTATTTGAGCATAAAACATTTACCCGCGAGCAGTCGAAGGAAATTCTGACCAACATCGCGCAGGGAAAATATAATCATTCGCAGATGGCCGCATTTATGACCGCTTATTGCATGCGCAGCATTACAGTTCAGGAGTTGGAAGGCTTCCGCGACGCTATGCTTGATCTGTGTCTCCCTGCCAGTTTGGAGACAAACGAATTGATCGACCTCTGCGGCACCGGCGGCGATGGAAAGGATACGTTTAATATATCCACACTTGCATCGTTTGTTGTAGCAGGTGCAGGTTATAAAGTGGCCAAGCATGGTAACTATGGAGTTTCTTCAGGGTGTGGTTCATCAAATGTGATGGAATTTTTGGGCTACCAGTTTACTAATGAAAGCGATAAGCTGAATAAGAGCCTCAATAAAGCGAATATTTGCTTTCTGCATGCGCCTTTGTTCCATCCGGCAATGAAAACGGTTGCGCCGATACGGAGGGAATTGGGCGTAAAGACCTTCTTCAATATGCTTGGGCCAATGGTAAATCCTGCTAAGCCCAAAAATCAGATGGTAGGGGTGTTCAATCTGGAATTAGCACGTATATATGCTTACCTGTATCAAAAATCGGATGTAAAATATACAATCCTGAATGCTTTGGATGGATATGACGAGATATCACTGACCGGCGACTTCAAGACTTTCTCTGCCGAAGGCGAGAAGATTAACAGCATTGAAAACCTGGGTTTTGAAAAGCTTGATCCGGCTGAGATAGGAGGGGGAAGCACAGTGAAAGAGTCGGCAGACATATTTATGGGGATACTGAATGGCGAGGGTACCATTGCGCAGAATAATGTGGTGGTTTGCAACGCAGCTTTGGCCATTAAAACCATTCACCCTGACAGATCATTCGGCGATTGCTTTTATGAGGCCGATGAAGCTTTGTCGAGCAAGAGCGCATTAAACAGTTTTAAAACATTGATCAGCAACAACTAATGCAGATAAAAATTTGCGGACTGAAATACCGCGACAATATTGAAGCCGTTACAGCATTAAAGCCCGATTATGTGGGATTTATCTGCTATGTGCCATCCCCGCGTTTTGCTGCTCAACTGGATGATGAAACGCTGGCATCTTTACCAGGAACAATGGCTAAAACCGCCGTTTTTGTAAATGAAACAGCCGAAACGATACATCAATTGATCGATAAATATCATTTTGATGCCATACAGTTGCACGGAAATGAAGACCCGGAGTTTTGTGAGGAGTTCAAAGGCGAAGTAACGGTGTTGAAAGCTTTTGGTATTGATCAGGATTTTGATTTTGAAGGGTTGAACCAATATGTTGGTAGTGTCGACTTTTTCCTATTCGACACCAAAACAGATAAGCATGGCGGCTCTGGAAAAAGCTTTGACTGGTCGCTATTAGATAAATACAAACTGGATATTCCTTTCTTTTTAAGCGGAGGATTGAGCCTGGATAATTTGGAAGAAGTGAAGTCGATCAAACATCCTCAATTTTACGGGGTTGACCTGAACAGCCGCTTTGAAATAGAGCCGGGGTTAAAGGACATTGAAAAATTAAAAAACGCATTCGAACTATTACGATGAAATACGGAGTTAATGAACACGGGTATTACGGCGATTTTGGCGGTGCCTATATCCCCGAAATGCTGTATCCCAACGTGGAAGAACTAAGACAGCAATATGTCCAGATACTAAACGACCCCGGATTTAAGGCTGAATTTGAACAGCTTTTAAGGGATTATGTGGGCCGGCCTTCGCCATTGTATCCGGCAAAACGATATTCTGAGAAATATGGTGCCAATATATTTTTCAAGCGAGAGGATCTGAACCACACTGGTTCGCATAAGATCAATAATGCCATTGGGCAGATATTGCTGGCACAAAGGTTAGGTAAGAAGCGAATTATAGCCGAAACAGGAGCTGGTCAACATGGTGTCGCAACCGCAACAGTTTGCGCTCTGATGGGTATCGAATGCGTAGTATACATGGGCGAAGTGGATATGGAGCGCCAGGCGCCCAACGTTTCGCGTATGAAAATGCTGGGGGCAAAAGTGGTTCCGGCTACATCGGGCAGCAAAACATTAAAAGACGCGACCAACGAGGCTATGCGCGACTGGATCAACAATCCGGTTGATACGCATTATATTATTGGCTCAGTAGTAGGGCCGTATCCTTATCCTGAAATGGTGGCACAATTTCAGTCAATCATTTCATTGGAAACCAAGAAACAATTGCTGGAGCGTACAGGTAATGAACTACCGCAATATGTAATGGCCTGTGTAGGTGGCGGCAGCAATGCGATGGGTATGTTTTATCATTTCCTGGATGATGAATCGGTAAAGCTAATTGCTGTTGAAGCAGCTGGACAGGGGGTGGAAAGTGGACATTCAGCCGCTACAACTTTCCTGGGCCGCGAAGGTGTTTTGCATGGAAGCCGAACTATTTTAATGCAGACAGATGATGGACAAGTAGTAGAGCCATATTCTATCTCTGCCGGTTTGGATTATCCGGGCATTGGTCCGCAGCATGCGCATTTGTACAAAGTGCATCGTGCGCAGTATGTGAGCATTACCGACGATGAGGCCTTGCAGGCGGGTTTGTTATGTTCGCAACTGGAAGGGATTATCCCAGCTATTGAAACAGCCCATGCACTGGCTTACCTGGAAAGGATGACTTTTAAAAAGGATGATAATGTAGTGATCTGCATCTCGGGCAGAGGGGATAAGGATTTGAGTACGTATATAAAATATTTCGGATATTAATTGTCCATAGACCATGGTCGATAGTCCATGGCTTTTTTGTTTTACTATGGTCTGTTGACCATTGACTATTGACCAAAATGAACCGACTAAACAAACTCTTCGAATCGAAAAAAGATAACCTGTTATCCATTTACTTTACTGCTGGATACCCTAAACTCAACACTACAGTTGACATTGCTGAAGCATTGGAAAAAGCAGGAGTTGATTTTCTTGAAATAGGTTTCCCATATTCTGATCCGGTAGCCGATGGACCTACGATTCAACATAGCTCAGAAAAAGCGCTGGAGAATGGCATGAACCTGAACCAGCTGTTTGAAGAGTTGAAAGACCTGCGCAAGCGCGTCAGCATACCAATTTTATTAATGGGCTATGTAAACCCAATGGTTCAATATGGAATAGAACGATTTTGTAAAAAAGCTGCCGAAGTTGGGGTAGATGGTGTCATCGTACCCGACCTGCCGATGTATGAGTATGAAAATTTATACTCGAAACATTTCATCGATAACGGTCTGAGCAATATCTTCCTGGTTACCCCGCAAACTTCTGAAGAACGTATCCGCAAGATCGATGGCCTGACCAATAGCTTTATTTACCTGCTATCCTCCTCATCCATCACCGGGAAAAACCTGCAGGTATCAAATGCCATAGAAGATTATTACAAGCGTATTAAAGCCATGCAGTTAAAAAATCCGGCGGTGATCGGTTTTGGTATCTCCAATAATGAAACCTTTACAAAAGCTTGTGAATATGCACGTGGCGCTATAGTTGGTAGTGCGTTTGTGAAGTTTTTGACGAATGAGAATTATTTGGAGAAAATACCGGAGTTTGTGAAGGGGATAAGACCTTAAGAAAGTTTGATTTTTTAGTATATTGCAAATATACTAAGCCATATGCGTCATAAAATTACCGAAGACCTTGTTATCAATAATATTATTTCTTCAGAAGAAAGTATTGAGTTAGAGTCCAAACTTAAGCAACATCCTGATAATATATTAAGATCATTATTCCTATTTTTTTACACAAAAACTTTCGGTAATCAATACCCATCCGGGCCAGTAATGTTTATTTATCGGGCTAAGGAAATACAAAAAGATAAAGTAGAAACACATTTGTTAAATAGCTTATTGAATGTGATATTCTCGAATAATCTTATTGAAAAGATTACATATCAAAAACTCAAAACTGAAATATCAGATTTCCAAATAACAGATAGCTTTCATTTGGTCCATCGTTTAACAAAGCTCAACCATTTTTATATCAATTTTACCAAAGAACATCAACTCGATTTTCTTAAGCAATTACAGGGAGAGGATTTTAAGAGCAACCTAATAGATCATGGAAAAGAAAAAAGATTATCAAGTTCAATCGAAAAAGGTGAACTGAATTCATATCTCGATTTCTTTAGATATTGTTATAACTGCCGGTTTTTTGATTTTAACCCCAAGAAATATGATCGTAATCTTCTATTCAAACGGTTATTGAAAATTTTCGACGAGCTGTCTCATAGTTTTGTAATAGACAAGTGTTATTATGAAGTGATCGAAAACGACGAGATAAAAACCACTGCTTATAAGGTGATAAATTTGTCCTTTCAAATAGCGGGACGAGTTTTTAGCCACAAATATGAGTTAAGAGATGACCTAGCCTCAAAAAAATATAATTACGGTTATGATATTGAAAATTTCTTCGAGTTAATCAATAACACATTAACTGATTTTGGATATGATTATCGTTTTGTTGTGATTAATGATGAGTCTACCTCAAAGGGGGCGCTTGAAGAAGATTATGAGTTTGCAATTTGCAGAATTGATCAGCAAATGCAGTCTTTGTTTGATTTTTCAAAAATAAGAGAGCGTTTTTTATTTATTCGTCAGCATTTCAATTTTTGGCCTAACTTAACCTATCATCAGATTCAATATGCACTGTATCATTATAAAAAGGCTGGGTTATTAAATCATTTGAATGATAAAGAAATTGAAGAGATCTCAACCATTATTTATGATAAGACTTATGGGAACTATGTTAATTTGATAGGCTGTTTCCCGGATACGGTTGCTATAATAAGCCGGTGGAAAAGAATAGAAAGGCAACCTTATAAATTTTATCTTGAATCTTTAAATATTATATCACAGGGAATTTTAAATTTTTATGATATTGAGGATGGACATCCTGATTTGCCAATGGAGAAAGAGATAGAGTTTTCAGTGGACTTTAAATTAGACGGTGAAAGCTATCACCTTACAATGACGTCTTATGGCGAATTTAATCATCAAATGATTTCTAAGGTAAACGAAATAGTAAAGGAAAAATATCCTAATTATATGTTGCTGGATATCATTGGGTCAGGTGTTAACAATTTTTACCACATGTTTTTAACCGTAGAACAAGCTGAGTATTTGAATAAATTTAAAATTCTTGAAACACGACCTATATTTTAGTGTCTATCATAAATACAATTCCAGTTCTCCCTTACCTTCACGAACAACTTCAAACTCACCCTGCGTGCAATCCACAACGGTAGAAGGTACATTACCACCATATCCACCGTCAATCACTATATCCACATTGTCCTCGTATTTCTCTTCGATCAATTCGGGATCGGTTGAGTATTCAATGATATCGTCATCATCATGAATAGAGGTGGAAAGTATCGGATTGCCAAGCACTTTCACTATTTCACGGGCTATATTATTATCCGGAACACGGATACCTACCGTCTTTTTGTTAGAACTCAACAGGCGCGGGACATTGTGGTTCGCATTAAAAATAAAAGTGAACGGTCCGGGCAATGCCTTTTTAAGTACACGGAACGTAGCATTATCGATTGGCTTAATATAATCGGAAATATGGCTCAGATCGTAGCAAATGAAAGAAAAATTGGCTTTCTCTGGTTTTATCCGCCTGATCTGGCATATCTTTTCAATAGCTTTCTGATTGGTAATATCACATCCCAAACCGTAAACTGTGTCAGTAGGGTAGATAATGAGTCCGCCGTGACGAAGTACGTCGGCTACTTGTTCAATTGCTTTAGGGTTCGGGTTTTCGGGATATATCTTTATAAGCATAGTGATTTAACAAATATACCGTCTGATGGCTTTAAAAAAGAAAAAGCCACTTGTTTTCACAAATGGCTTATATAAATCATATAATTCCGAAATCGGCAATCCGAACTCCGACATCAAATTACGCTTGTTTTGCAAGCTGTGCGTTGATGGTCAGCTTAATATCTTCGCCAACTACAACTGAACCAGCTTCGGTTACACCATCCCAGGTTAAACCGAACTCTTTACGGTTGATCTTGCCTGTGATTTCGAAACCTGCTTTTGTGTTACCATAAAAGTCGGTTGCTGCGCCGCCGAATTCTACTTCTAAAGTAACCGGTTTGGTTACGTCTTTAATAGTCAGATCACCTTTTAATTCATACTCGTCATCATCAGTCTTTTTGAAGGATGTAGACTGGAATTTAATATGAGGATATTTTTCAGATTCAAAAAACTCAGGGCCTTTCAGGTGCTCGTCGCGCATGGTCTGGTTGGTATCGATGCTATTGATATCAATAGAGAAGTTGATTTTCGCGTCTTGGAAATCTTCATTTTCAGATTCTACTGTTCCTTCAAAGCTTTTGAAGAAACCACTTACAGTTGAAATAACAAGATGTTTTACTTTAAACTGTACTTCAGAGTGCATTGGGTCAATTGCCCATTTTGTTGCTGTTTGTGTTTCCATGGTTTTAACTGATTGTTTTATGAATCAAAGGTAATAAATATATGTTTAAACATCTAATTTCTTTGCGAAGATTACATTATGTCGACAAATCGTATAGGGTTTAACCCTTTAGGCCCGTTTTTGTTCGACAAAACAAGCAAATCGATTAATAAAACAAATGTTTATTTTAAATATTAGCTGAATGTAAAGCCAACAAAAAAAGCCCGTTAAGGGCTTTTTTTTAATATCGAATTTCGAATGTAGAATATCGAATTTAGAAGGTCACACTAATCTCTGATTAACTGATCTCTAATCTCTATTTAGACAATACTTCTTCCACGCGCTGAGCAGCTTCTTTCAGTAGGATAGCAGAGTAAACTTTCAAACCTGATTCGTCGATCAGTTTTTTAGCTTCTTCAGCATTGGTGCCTTGTAAGCGAACGATGATTGGAACCTTGATATTTCCTAATTCCTTGTAAGCGTCGATAACGCCTTGTGCCACACGGTCGCAACGAACAATACCACCGAAAATATTGATTAGGATAGCTTTTACGTTTGGATCCTTCAGGATAATGTTGAAAGCTGCTTTTACAGTTTCAGCATTGGCAGTACCGCCTACGTCAAGGAAGTTGGCAGGCTCACCACCAGCTAATTTGATGATATCCATAGTTGCCATTGCCAAACCGGCACCATTTACCATACAGCCTACGTTGCCGTCAAGCTTCACATAGTTCAGGTTTGATTTGCTGGCTTCAACTTCGTTTGGATCTTCTTCGTGGAAGTCGCGCAGATCAGCAAAGTCAGGATGACGGAACAAGCCGTTGTCATCCAGGTTCACTTTAGCGTCAACTGCTAATATTTTGTTGTCAGATGTTTTTAAAACAGGATTGATCTCGAAAAGGGATGAGTCCGTAGCATCGTAAGCTTTATACAATGCAGTTACGAATTTCACCATGTCTTTAAAGGCATCGCCTGAAAGACCAAGGTTGAAAGCGATCTTGCGTGCCTGGAATGGCTGTAAACCAACTTTCGGATCAATTTCTTCTTTAAATATCAGGTGAGGGGTATGTTCAGCTACATGTTCGATATCCATACCGCCTTCGGTTGAATACATTACTATATTGCGGCCTTTTGCACGATCAAGCAATACGCTGACATATAATTCTTTTGTTTCACTTTCGCCCGGATAGTAAACATCCTGAGCCACCAGTACCTTGTGCACCTTTTTACCTTCAGGGCCGGTTTGCGGAGTAATTAGCTGCATACCTAAAATTGCTGCTGCTTTTTCCCTAACCTCGTCCATATTTTTAGCCAGTTTAACACCGCCGCCTTTACCGCGACCGCCGGCATGTATTTGCGCTTTAATTACTACCCAACTTGATCCTAAATCTCCTTTTAATTTTTGAGCGGCTGCAGCTGCCTGTTCAACAGTATCGGCAACAATGCCTTCCTGCACCCTTACTCCGAAGCTTTTTAAAATGGCTTTACCCTGGTATTCGTGAATATTCATGTTGTGTGAAGAATTTGCGCCAAAGCTAATTCTTTTTGTTGAAATGTTGTAAAGTTGAAAGGTTGAAATGTTCGACGAGGTCAGAATAGCTTGAAAAAATCGATTTACATTAACAAATACAGAAAATTGGACCAAAAAAAATAACTTTACAACCTTAAAACATTCCAAATTATAACCAACTACCCATGCTCAAAGCGCACGCCATACACAAATCATACGGACAGCTTAAAATATTAAAAGGGGTAGACCTGGAGGTTAATAAAGGAGAGATTGTGACCATTGTTGGTGCTTCCGGGGCAGGAAAGAGCTCACTGTTAAATATACTGGGCACCTTGGATAAAGCCGATTCCGGAAGTGTGATAATTGGTAATACCGATGTTAGTAAACTGAATAATAAAGATCTTAGCGCATTCAGAAACAAGCAGATTGGTTTTGTATTCCAGTTTCATCATTTATTGGTGGAGTTTAACGCGCTGGAGAATGTATGTATTCCGGCGCTTATAGCTGGCGATAATAAGGTAGTAGCTGAGCAGAAAGCGAAGATACTGCTAAACCGATTAGGCTTAAAAGACCGGATGACTCATAAGCCCGGACAACTTTCGGGCGGGGAACAGCAAAGGGTGGCAGTGGCTCGCGCGTTGGTGAATAACCCGGCGATGATTTTTGCAGATGAGCCGTCAGGCAACCTGGATTCGACCAATGCCAATGAACTGCACCATTTGTTCAGTGAGTTAAGGGATGAGTTTCATCAAACTTTTGTGATTGTGACGCATAATGAACACCTGGCAGAATTGTCGGACAGGAAGGTGTTGATGAAAGATGGTTTAATAGTTCAATAAATACTGTGTATACGCTTATTACAGGAGCTGCATCAGCAAAGGCATACCGGTTGAAAAATACCCTGGGCGCAAAAGAAATAATGCTAGGCGATTATATGGATTTGCCTGATGTACTTGTACAATCTGGTAAAATAATAGCCCTGCCTAATCCTGAAAATGCTGCTTTTACACATCAAATGCTGGCTTTGTGCCTGGATAAAGCTATAAATAAGATATATGTTCTGCGCGAAGAAGAAAAAGAGTTGTTGCTCAATGCAAAACAATTGTTCACGGAATACGATATACAAATAGAAGCTGCGGATGATAAAGTATAGCGAGATCGACCCACGGAAGGACGCTTTTATTTTTGAACTGGATGGTGTCCTTTATCCCGAGAAAGACTATTTGTACCAAATTTATTATCTCTTTACTGCTTTTTTGGAATATACAGAGATGATCGACCCTAAAGAGGCAACCCCATTTATGGTGGATACGTACTTAGCAGAAGGAAAAGAGGTTGTGTTTGATCGTCTGAAGGAAAAGTTTAGTCTTGATGAGAAATACCGGCAAAATTTCAGGCATTTGAATATCAACGCCAAACTGCCTTTGAAACTATTGCTCGATGAGGGTTTGCTTACTTTTATGCAAGATATAATTGTTGACCGTAAAAAGATTTTTATCCTGACCAATGGCAGCCCTGAGCAGCAGCTTAATAAAATAAAACAAACAGAATGGCATGGGCTTGAACCTTATCTTACCTGTTATTTTGCGGACGAGATAGCACCCAAGCCAGATACTGATAGCTTGGATTTACTGATAAAAAATCATAACTTACAACGAAGAAACATATTAATGATCGGAAATTCGGAGGTAGACAGGCAGTGCGCAGATGCTTCCGGTGTGGATTTAATTAAACCAATAGAGTTTTCAGAGATCTGACTATAACATATTTCCGTATCTTTCGTTAAAGTCAAAATATTTTAGATAGGTCATAACTACTTCAACATGAAAAGATTTTTCTACTTAATTTTTGTTCTTGGTGCTATGCTCTTTGCCGCTTGTAAAGGCAATAAGAAAAATAACCCATCTCCCTTGGGTCCGGATGCGCCTGGTGACAGTCTTGCCAAGATCAAAGACTCTGTTTTTTTGTATGCTAAGGAAGACTACTTATGGTATAACGCATTGCCTTCATATGCGACCTTTAACCCCAGGTCATTTACGGGTGCTGATGCTATTACTGCATTAAATAACGAGGTCAATGCAATATCACAATATGCAATTAACCCCACTACCAACCAACCATATGAATATTATTCAGATGACCCGGGAGTAGCCAAATATTCTTTTATCGATGATGGAACTGTTTCAGGAGAATTAAATGGTATCCATGGTGATTTTGGTTTTGCACCATTTTATAACCTGGTGAGTGACCTGCGTATAAAATATGTTTATCCGGGTTCTCCGGCTGCCCAGGCTGGTATAAAACGCGGATACCAGATAACCAGCATCAACGGCAATAGCAACGTATCATATGATGGGCCCGGCTATGGGAATAGTACCAATCTTAACTTTGTGATCAACGCCTATTCCAATAGTAATACCATCTCTATGACTTTGAAAAAGCCTGATGGCACTACACTTACTGTTACCAATATGAACGTATCTACCTATACAGTTAATCCTGTTTTAAAAGATACCATATTTGACCAGGGCAATGGCCATAAAATAGGTTATATTGTATTCAACAGCTTTACTTCAGGTGCTAACGCAAATCCTAAGCTTGATCCGGTATTTGCAAATTTTGCAGCACAAGGAGTTACAGACCTGGTGGTTGATTTGCGTTACAATGGTGGCGGCTATGTATCCACTGCAGAGCACATTGATAACCTGATCGTTCCTTCTTCAAAGTCAGGAACATTAATGTATAATACTTACTACAACGATATATTGACCAGTGGAAAAGAGATTTTATTGAAAAATCAATGGAGAAAAGACCCGTCAGCTCCAGTGGGACAACAGGATTATAATTATGGCCAGTTTGATTATTCTGTTTCGGCTAACGCAGTTAACTTCGCCAAAGTTGGACAATTAAATATAAACAGGGTATTCTTTATCATTACCGGCTCAACTGCATCGGCAAGTGAACTAACGATCAATAACCTTCGCCCCGTTATGGATGTACAATTTATAGGCGAGAAAAGCTATGGTAAACCGGTGGGTTTCTTTGATATTGATATCAATAAATACCAGATGTACATCCCTGAATTTTATACCCAGAACTCGGCGGGACAGGGAGGCTATTACGACGGATTTACACCAGGAACAAGCACCTATCCCGGCGTATCAGATTATGACGATGTGACTAAAGATTTTGGTGATCCAACTGAGGGCCTTTTGGCGCACGTCCTGAATTATGTTAAAACAGGAACTTACGCGGTAAGAAATCAGACAATACAAAGCATGCAGGCAAAATATGGTACTTTCTCTATTGCTGCACAAACCGCTGCTGCATATAAAATGAATCAGCATAAGTTTACCGGCATGATATTCAATAATATCAAGAAGAAAAAATAGGGCTACCCAAACAGATATAAAAAGGCGTAAAGGTATCATCTTTACGCCTTTTTCTTTTTAATCAGCCAATTCCCTAAGGTCGACTGGAACTACCCTCGATATTCCCTGTTCAACCATGGTCACACCGTAGATTACATCGGTGCTGGCAATGGTTCTTTTGTTGTGCGATACAATGATAAACTGCGATTGCCCTGAGAACTCCCGGATAATATTATTGAATTTGTCAATATTCGTATCATCCAATGGCGCATCCACCTCATCAAAAATACAGAAAGGAGCAGGCTTGAGCAGGTATAATGAAAAGAGGATGGCGGTTGCTGTCAATGTCTTCTCACCTCCCGAAAGCTGATTGATGGATAATGGTCGCTTACCTTTTGGACGGGCGATAATATCGATATCAGATTCTAATGGATTTGCAGGATCAGTTAATATCAGATCGCAGGAATCCTCTTCATTAAACAGTGAACGGAATACTTTGATAAAATTTTCCCGCACGTTGGTAAATGCTGCCATAAATTTCTCGCGCGCAGTGTCATCAATTTCCTGTATGGTGGTTAATAGCGATGCTTTTGCCTCGAGCAAGTCTTTCTTTTGAGACTGTATAAACTCAAAGCGCTGGTTCATCTCACTATAAGCCTCGACAGCTAAAGGGTTGATTGGCCCAAATTCGTCCAATTGTCTTTTTAACTTCTCTGTTTTTTCGCGCAGATCAACTTCGCTCTCATTTTCAGGTGGTTCAGAATCCAATAGCTCATTAATGTCTATATTGAACTCAACAGACAGTCTTTCTTTTAACGCATTGAGCTCTATTTTCAGGTTGTTTTTTTGATCCTTCAGCTCAGTTTCTACCGATTCAGCCTGGTCTTTTTTTCGCCGTAGTGCCGTGATATCGTTTTCTGATTCTGTAATCTTGTCGCGCCATGCATAATATTCCTGTTCAGATTGCTGGGTTCCTTTTTCAAGTTCCTCTTTCTGGCTGTACATTTCCAGTAGGTCCTCGTCCGAATCACCTGCCTGAGCCAGGTTTTCGCTGATGGCCTGTTTTACTTTTTCCAGTTCGGAGCTGTTTTGGGTGATACGGCTTTCGAGGCTTTCTTTCTGAGTCTCACGATAATCCATATCTTTCATCAACCCTGATACTTTATTTTGTTGTTGATGAAAGCGGATGTTTTCCTGGTTATATCGGTTTGATTGTACCGAAGTGTATTCGTTCAGCTCGTTGAAAGCCAATTGCTTTTCGTTGAGCAGATCGCTTTGAATGTCTTTTTGCGTTTTTAGTTCGGCAAGCTCTGGTTGCAGCCGGAGCACATCTTCCTTAATACTGCTGATCTTTTGAGCGATATCTTCTTTTCGATTACGGCTATTCTCAATAAATGCCTGGTATTGCTCCTGACGGGTTTTTACAGTAACTAATTCCGTATTGAGACGATTAAGGTCTTGTTGTTGCTGATTGATCTCACTGCTTTTGCCCGACGCTTTTAATGCTGCCAGTCTGCTTAGCAGTTCTTCCGCTTTGTGGCGACGGTTGATTAGTCCGTTATCAATTGATTTGATCTCCTTTGCAAGGTTCTCCAGGTTTTTAGCACGACCAATACGTTTACCTTCAAACAAACCGACTGAGCCGCCGGCCATGGTAAATTTCGATTTGTTAAACTTGCCACTTTTTCCAATCAATACCATATCACCATGGATAGCGGTATTATTCAGATCATTTTCAGTTGAATCATTTACCAGGTAAACATTCTTCAATAAATGATCGCAAAGCCCCAGGTATCGCTTCTCAACTTCAATCACGCTTAAAGCGGGTATAGCATCAGCAATTGGCGCCGGAGTTGTGGGCGAGTTTTCATAATTACTCAATACAAAAAATTGAGCCCTTCCTTTTGACGAATTGCTTAACAGGTTGATGGCCGAAATAGCTTCGTCATAGTTTTCAACCACATAGTAGTTCATTAAAGGCTCCAGGTAGTTTTCTATTGCTACACGATATTCTTCCTGGCAAAATAGCACATCGCTGAATAAGGGAGCGCTTTTGGCCCAGCCTGTAGTTTTTTTCAGGAAGCGGATGGATTCGGGGAAACCCTCCAGGCTGTCCACCATACTTTTGGTTAGGTTATACTCGTTCTGTTTGGCGTCCAGTTTACGGCTTTCCTTTATGATAAAATCCTTTAAGGTTTCCGATTCGCGTTCTGTGTCTTTTATTTGCTGTTGCAGTTTGTTCTCAAAATCGACAAGCGTTTCCAGTTCCTTCTCCATAGATTCTGAGCGGCTTTGTAACTCGGCAACTACCTGGTTAAAATGCGAAAGCTCAGCTTCTTTATTCGTTGCATCCTCAATATTCCGTTGACTTTCCTGTTCGAGCGCCTGCTCCTGTATCTGCAAAATATCGATATCCTTCTCAATTTTGTAGATCTGATTCTGCAAACGGCTATTAATGCTGGCCAGTTCATTCAGTTCTGCCCGTGCCGAACCCTGTTGCTCGCGCAGTTCATCAACAGCGAGTTTTAGGTCATTTACCAAAGCTCGTATAATTTCCAGGTTCTCGTCTTCCTGGGCCTTTTCTTCGGCGAGGCGTTTGATATTGTACAAAACGTGATTCAACTGGTTGCGGTCGCGTTCCAGTTCCTCCATCAATCGGGCTTCTTTATCCTGTTGGAACTTGAGTTGTTCGTTCTTGATCTTCTTCTCGCTCTCATAAGCTCTGATCTTCGAAACATACTCATTGGTGGCTTTTTGTTGGGTTGACAGGTTTTTTTCTTTTGTAAGGCTATCCAGTTTCTGTTGTTGCAGGCTAGCTTCCAGGCTGTCAATCTGTGCTACAATACCCAGCTTTTCACCATGTTGTTTCTGCTCCTGGTCATCGATCTTGTTCAGCGATTCGCTGAACGAAATGATCTTGAAGGAAGCGAGCATGATGCTCAGTGTCTTATATTGCTCTTTGAGTCTGTAATAACGCTCAGTCTTTTTTGCCTGATTTTCTAAAGTTTTAAGATTCTTTTCGATTTCTGACAACAGATCCTCCACACGTTCAAGGTCAGCCTCTGTATCCCTTAGTTTATTAAAAGTTTGCTTTTTGCGGAGCTTGTATTTTGATATGCCCGATGCTTCCTCAAATAAATTACGGCGGGAGCCTTCTTTATTGTTGATGATCTCATCGATCATTTTTAACTCGATAATAGAGTAGGAGTCGGCCCCGATACCTGTGTCCAGGAAAAGATCGGTAATGTCCTTTAAGCGACACTGAACATCATTCAGCCTATATTCACTTTCCCCTGCACGATATAGTTTACGGGTTACCGTAACCTGTGAAAACTCAGTGGGTAATATGTTTTTGGTATTGTCGAATGTGAGCGAAACTTCAGCAAGGTTAGCTGCTTTGCGGCTTTTGCTGCCGTTAAAAATAATGTTCTCCATCTTTTCAGAACGAAGCATACGGGTACTCTGTTCGCCGAGCACCCACCGGATAGAATCAACAACATTGGATTTGCCGCAGCCATTCGGACCCACAATAGCCGTAACGCCCTCATTAAAATTGATCGTTATCTTATCGCCGAAGCTTTTAAATCCTTTAATCTCTAACTTACTAAGCTGCATTTATCTGCTTTTTCTATATAGGCTAAAGCTAAAAGCACAAAGCTGAAAGCTCTTTTGGACGTAACAGCTTATTAAGCTTCGCCTTTGCTTTCGGCTTTGATCTTTCAGCTTTAAGCTCAAATAAATATTTCTCCTTTTAAATAGGTGACGGCATTGCCGCTCATTAGTACCCGTTCGCCTTTGTTTTCGCACCAGAGTTCACCTTTACGTGCCGATAACTGGTAAGCGTGTAATTTATCTTTGCCCAATTTATTGGCCCAATAGGGTATCAAATTGCAATGCGCTGAACCTGTTACCGGATCCTCGGGTATACCAGCACCGGGAGCAAAAAAACGTGAAACAAAGTCGGCTTCTTTACCTGGCGCCGTTACAATTACACCCACTGTATCCAGTTTTGACAATGCAAAGAAATCGGGTGTAATCTCCACAATATCGTCTTCTGATTGGTAAACAATAAAGTAATCCCTTGAGCGGTATGCAGATGAGGGTGTTTTTTCGCCCAAAGCTTCAGCAAGTCCATTTGGCATTTCTATAGGGATAGGGGGGCGCGAAGGAAAATCCATAGTGTATTTGTCGCCATCGTTTTTTATAGTTAATGTACCGGCTTTCACGGTTTCAAAATTTATGGTATCACTTTTATGCCCCAATTCTGTAAATATGACGTGTGCTGAAGCTAATGTAGCATGACCGCACAAGTCGATCTCATAAGCCGGGGTAAACCATCTGAGTTTATAGCCATCATTATTTCGTACAAAAAAGGCAGTTTCGGCCAGGTTATTTTCCGCGGCTATCTTTTGCATCATTTCATCAGGCAGCCATTCAGTCAGCGGACAAATAGCAGCCGGGTTCCCTCCGAAAAGACGATTTGTAAAAGCATCAACCTGGTAAATCGGGATGGTCATAAAAATTATATCTGGTCGATAAATGTACCTTTTAATTATTAAAACGTCAACGCTATAAACTTTGAAAATAGGTTTAAAATAGCACTTTTTAAGGTGGAGCGATAAAAAAATAAGGACACAAAAAAGCCCCCGGTGATTTGCCGGGGGCTTCAAGGGATTAACCTAAATATGATTTCAGAATTTTACTTCTGGACGTATGTCTCAATCGTTGCAGGGCTTTGTCTTTTATCTGACGAACACGTTCTCGAGTCAGATTAAACTTCTCGCCAATTTCTTCCAGTGAAAGCGGATGGTTGGTGCCTAATCCGAAGAATAACACGATGATCTCGCGTTCACGCTCAGTAAGCGTAGAAAGTGAACGTTTAATTTCTTCAGACAGAGACTCATTGATCAAAATAGAGTCGGTGTTTGGCTCCTGATTTTCTAATACATCAAGTAAAGTATTTTCTTCGCCTTGAACAAATGGAGCATCCATAGAAACATGGCGTCCCGAGTTGCTTAAAGTATCAGAGATCTTGTCAACAGTAGTTTCCAGCATGTCGGCCAGTTCTTCCGGAGATGGCTCACGCTCATACTCTTGCTCTAATTTTGAGAACGCCTTGCTGATCTTACTTAATGAACCCACCTGGTTCAATGGTAAACGAACAATACGAGACTGCTCTGCGATAGCCTGCAATATGGATTGACGAATCCACCATACAGCATAGGAGATGAATTTGAAACCTTTAGTTTCGTCAAAGCGTTTTGCCGCCTTAATAAGACCCAGATTGCCTTCGTTTATCAAGTCACCGAGTGTAAGACCCTGGTTTTGATATTGTTTTGCTACTGACACAACAAAGCGCAGGTTGGTCTTTGTTAATCTTTCAAGAGCTGCTTGATCGCCCTCTCTGATTTTTTGTGCCAGAATTACTTCTTCTTCTGCAGTGATTAAGTCAACTTTACCAATTTCGTGAAGATATTTATCAAGCGATTGTGATTCGCGATTGGTAATAGATTGGGTTATTTTGAGTTGTCTCATCTATATGTATTACCTCAATTCTTACTTTATGAATTGAACGTGCAAAGGTACAAAATTGTTATGAAAAAATAACAACCCAATCTATCTTTACATTCAAATTAAAATAAGTAGCTTTTTAAACTTAATAATTTATTGTTTAACTATTTGGTTTACAGTGCGTTCATTTTAAAGGTATCCTTAACTCTTATCCCTCTTTCAGTTTGTTGTAATGTGCAGCATTCATTAACAGGATCGTGCTCAAAATACAAAATATATTCCTTTTCTAACGCCTCGTGCAAAAATATTTTCTTTTCGTTGAGTGTTGTTAGTGGGAACATATCATATGCCATCACATAGGGTAAAGGCAGGTGCCCCACAGATGGCAGAAGATCAGCCATGTACAATATTTTCTTGCCTTTGTAGTTGATCAGAGGCAACATCATAGCGTCAGTATGGCCATAAACGAAGCGAACATCTAAACCATCCATAAAGTGAACGCCATCCTTTGCATCTATAAATTTCAACTGTCCGCTTTCCTGTATCGGCATAATGTTTTCCTTTAAAAAAGAGGCTTTCTCACGGTCATTTGGGTTAACTGCCCAATCCCAATGTTGCCGGTTGCTCCAATAAGTGGCATTTTTAAAAGCAGGTAATAGTTTTTCTCCGTCGCGCTTGACAGCACCACCAACATGATCGAAATGCAGGTGAGTGAGGAATACATCAGTAATGTCATCTGTCGTAAATCCAAGTTTGGAAAGAGACGAGTTCAGACTCGCATCGCCATGCAGGTAATAATAGCTGAAGAATTTTGCATCCTGTTTATTGCCGATGCCGGTATCGATTAGTATCAAGCGATCGCCATCTTCAACCAGTAAGCAACGCATGGCCCATGTACACAGGTTGTTCTCGTCGGCAGGGTTTGTTTTGTTCCAGATAGTTTTTGGGACAACACCAAACATGGCACCGCCATCTAATTTGAAATAACCGGTATCGATGGTGTGGAGTTTCATAGTAAGGAGAATGATTAGTCACCAGTCCTGAGTCGTAAGTCTTAAGTCAAGAGCCTGTTTTGTGGCTTTGAACTTAAGACTTTCAACTTCAGACTCAATACTATTATAAATGGATACACTCGCCATAAGCTTCTGCTGCAGCTTCCATCACTGCTTCGCTCATGGTTGGGTGTGGGTGAACCGATTTGATGATCTCGTGACCTGTAGTTTCCAGCTTGCGTGCGGTAACTACTTCGGCAATCATTTCAGTTACGTTATGGCCCAGCATGTGTGCGCCAAGGAATTCGCCATATTTGGCGTCGAAGATCAATTTTACAAAGCCGTCTTTAGCGCCTGCTGCAGATGCTTTACCAGATGCAGAGAACGGAAATTTACCCACTTTGATCTCGTAACCGGCTTCTTTAGCTGCCTTTTCAGTGTAGCCGACAGATGCGATCTCAGGGCTGCAATAAGTACAGCCTGGTATATTATTATAGTTTAACGGCTCCGGATTATGGCCAGTAATTTTCTCTACGCAGATGATGCCTTCGGCAGATGCAACGTGTGCTAGCGCCTGACCTTTAACAATGTCGCCGATAGCATAAACGCCTTCTACATTGGTTTTGTAGAAATCGTCAACAACAACTTTACCTCTGTCGGTTTTAACACCCAATTCTTCCAGACCGATACCTTCGATATTGGTACTGATACCTACAGCAGATAATACAATCTCAGCCTCTAAAGTAACATTGCCGGTAGGGGTTTTGACATTTACTTTGCAAACATCGCCGGTGCTGTCAACTGATTCAACATTTGAACCTGTCATGATCTCGATACCCTGTTTTTTCAGGATACGGCTTAAGCCCTTTGAAACTTCATCATCTTCCAAAGGAACGATGTTATCCAAATATTCAACTACAGTTACTTTGGTACCGATAGTATTATAGAAGTAAGCAAACTCGATACCGATAGCGCCCGAACCAACTACGATCATCGACTTTGGTTGCTTAGGCAGGTTCATTGCCTGGCGGTAACCGATCACTTTCACACCATCCTGTTTGATGTTAGGTAACTCGCGTGAACGGCCACCTGTAGCTAAAATTATACTTTTTGCAGTATAGGTTTTGGTGGCACCATCAGCGGCTTTTACCTCTACGGTATTTTTTGCTTTCAGTTTGCCGGCACCCATTATTACTTCGATCTTATTCTTCTTCATCAGGAACTGAACACCTTTGCTCATTCCGTCAGCAACACCACGACTTCTTTTTATTACTGATTCAAAATCAACCTCTCCGCCTGCAACCTTCACGCCATAATCAGCAGCATGATTTAAGTACTCAAATACTTGTGCACTTTTTAGTAAAGCCTTTGTCGGAATACAACCCCAGTTAAGGCAAATGCCACCTAATGATTCTTTCTCAACTATAGCGGTTTTAAGGCCAAGCTGTGAAGCACGTATAGCAGCTACATAACCTCCGGGGCCAGATCCTATTACAATTAAATCGTAGTCCATGTTTTTATTCTTTTTTGAATTCGACGCCAAAGCTAAGCAAAAGGGGCGAAACGAGAAAACATCGTAGTGTAAGTATCTACCTGGTATTACCCTTAAAATCTACCTGTAAAGTATATTAACCGGAGGTTAATATATGTTATTGATAATGAAATATTTATGAGAATTGGCCTGTTGTAATCCATTGCAGATACAGATATGATTAATTGTTTAAAAATAATTAAAAAATATTAACACAAACTTAATATATGCATGCATAGTAATTTCTAATTTTGCCGCCACATCAGTTCATTCATTTTTTATTTAAACATTAATCAGCGTATGAGGAAGTTTTTACTTTTAACCTTATTATTAACCAGCATCAGTTTCCTTGGGATAAGGAACGCAAATGCACAAGGTGTGACGACTGCGTCAGTCAACGGTATCGTTTCCGATAGTAAAGGAGCAATACCGGGTGCAACTGTAACAGTAACACACATCCCTACCGGAACGGTATATGCCACCGTTACCCGTAGCGACGGACGTTACAACTTACCAAACTTAAGAGTAGGTGGTCCGTACACAATTAAAATCACATTTATTGGCTACAAAGATTTTGTCCAGGATGGCATAACCCTTTCAATTGGCCAGGATCAGCGTATTGATGGCAAAATCGAAGAGAACAACACTAATCTTAAAGAGGTAATTATTACAGGTACCCAGGGTAAAGTGATCAACTCTTCGCGTACAGGCGCACGTGAAACAATAACCCGTGCCCAAATTGAAAGTTTACCTACTATTAACCGTTCATTGCAGGATTTTACAAAACTAACCCCTTCTGCAAACGGATTGAACTTTGGTGGACGTAGCAGTGGTTATAATAACATCACGGTGGACGGCGCCTTGTTCAATAACTCATTTGGTTTATCAGGTACATTGGGTGGCCAAGCCAACTCACAACCAATTTCATTGGATGCTATCGACCAGATCCAGGTTGATATTGCACCTTATGACGTCCGTCAGGGTAACTTTACCGGTGCCGGTGTTAACACTGTCGTAAAATCCGGTACCAATGAGTTCAAAGGAACAGTTTATGATTACATCCGCAGCACCGGCCTTACAGGTTATCACGCCGGCGTTACTGATATTATAAAAACGCCGTTTACCTATCGTCAAACCGGTTTAAGCGTTGGCGGCCCGATCATCAAAAACAAATTGTTCTTCTTCTTATCCGGTGAACAGGAAAGAATTAGTGCTCCTGCAACTTCTTATGTTGCAAGTGCTCCAGGTGTAAGTGGGGCAAACGTATCTCAGGCAGATGCTGCTACACTGAATTCGATAGCCCAATATCTTCAAACAAATTACCAATACAACCCAGGTGCATATCAGGGATATAGCTATCAAACTCATAGTGATAAGATAACAGCAAAAATTGACTGGAATATTGATAAGAACAATACACTGAGTGCGAAATATTTCTATCTAAAATCTTACAAAGATCAGCCTGCAAGTAACTCAGGTATCGTGGGTATTAGCAATACTACCCGTGCACCAGGTGTTACTACTCTTCCGTTTTATGGTTCAGGCTATCGTATCAATAATAATTTTAACATTGGTATTATTGAGTTGGATACCCGTATCAACAACAGAATGTCGAACAGATTAACTGTAGGTTACTCAGCTTTACGCGATTACCGCGCTTCATTGGGTGGTGCTGCAATTCCAATGGTTGATATTGGCAATGGTGTTGCTACCACAGATCCGATTACAGGAGTTGTTACGGAAACAACCGCATCAGCAGTGATGACCAGCTTTGGTTACGAGTTGTTTACTGCTAATAACTTATTAAATACAAATATTGCGCAGTTTTCAGATGACTTCACCATTTATGCGGGCAAACATGAGATCACTATTGGTACAAGCGACCAGATTCAAAGCTATAAAAATGGTTTTGCTCCAAACTATAATGGATTGTATACCTATAACTCTGCTTACGATTTCTTAAATGGTTTACCAGCGACAGCCTATTCAACCAGGTTTTCTGCAACTGGTTCTTTTCCTTATGCAAAAATTAGAGCTGGTATTTATAGCGTGTATGCTCAGGACAAATTCCACGTTACCGACAACCTTCGTATAACTTATGGGATAAGGGCTGATTATGACGATTTCCCAACTACCCTAGCTAAAAACGACAGTGCTGCAGTATTGACTTTCCAGGGAGGAACCCATGTCAATCCAGCGGTATTACCTAAAAATAGGGTGCAAATATCACCTCGCTTAGGTTTTAATTGGGATGTGAACGGTGACCAAAGCACCCAGGTTAGAGGTGGAACCGGTTTATTTACAGGTACAGTACCTTTTGTATGGATATCTAACCAGGCTTCAAATAATGGCGTTTTATTTGGTTCGTACACTATAAATAAGGGTAATATAAATAATACAGCGTCACAAAATGGACAGCTGATTTTCAATCCGAATGTAAATGCAAACAGGCCGACAAACGCTGTAGCAAATACGTCTTATGAGCTGGATGTTGCTGACCCGAACCTGAAGTATCCAAAAATATGGAGAACAAATCTGGCTGTAGACCAGAAGTTGCCAGGTGGTATCATCGCTACAGTTGAAGCTTCCTATACCAAGGACATTAATGCTATTTATCATAAAAACCTTGTTCTTTCCGATCAGGATACTTTGATACATGGAATTGAGGGACAGATCAGATATTTATCAAAAAATACCACTCCTGCTGCAGGTTCACCACAAAGTAAATCAAATCCGGCTATCACGGGCTTGTATTATATGACTAACACCAGCAAAGGTTACTCTTATTTTATTACTGGCCAGTTACAAAAAAGCTTTAGCAACGGTTTGTATGCTAACATAGCCTACACTCATACTGTTTCTAAAGACGTTAACGACGGTGGTTCAACCGCTTCAACTATTTGGAGTACAAGATATGTGGCCGGTAACCCTAATGCTGATAACTTATCAAATAGCTCTTACGTACAGCCAAACCGTGTAATCGCGTCTTTAGCTTATAAAAAAGAATACTTTAAGCATGCGGCAACAACAATCGGGTTAATATTTGAAGCCGCAAACAACGGTGCAATTTCTTACATTACAACTGGTGACCCTAACAATGATGGTGCTACAAATGACTTAATGTATATACCAAGAAATAAAGGTGACATCACATTAGTGCCGAATGATGCAAAAGACCTGCGTACTCCTGATCAATTGTGGGCACAGTTAAATAACTTTATTAATCAGGACCCATACCTAAGCAAACACAGAGGACAGTTTGCTCAAAGAAACGGAGCTATATTACCTACTTACAAAAGAGCAGACTTGCACCTTGCCCAGGATTTCTTCATACAATCAGGTAAGGTAAAGAATACATTGGAGATAACGCTTGATATTATAAACTTTGGTAACCTGCTGAATCGTAACTGGGGATTATACCAAACTTCATTTAACGGATTTAACAGCGGTTCAGTGGCTGTGCTGAAATATTTAGGAACTGATGCTGCTACTACAGGCAAGGCTAGATATTCGTTCCCGTATCTTGATGCAAATAACCTGATACCTGTTACCAGCTCATATAAAACCGACATCAGCCAATTATCACGCTGGCAAGCTCAGTTAGGTTTACGTTATATATTTAACTAATATTGATTAAACCATAATAACAAAACCCCGGTCGATTGGACCGGGGTTTTTTGTTTGGATTAAAAAATAAAGCCTTTGTAATATTAGTTATATACAAACTCTCCAAACTCAGACTTTACTGTTACTTGTTTCTTTTCAGCCGCCTCAACCCGCCCAATAATTTGTGCATCAACGCCAAAGCTTTTGGATATGCTAATCAGCTCGGAAGCAATTTCTTGCGGAACGTATAGTTCCATACGGTGCCCCATATTGAATACTTTATACATTTCCTGCCAGCTGGTTCCGGATTCTTCGTGTATCAATTTAAATAGTGGGGGAACAGGGAACAGATTATCTTTTATTATATGCAGATTATCGATGAAATGCAATACTTTGGTTTGTGCACCACCGCTGCAATGTACCATGCCATGTATTTGTTTACGGTAGCTGTCCAGTATTTTTTTGATGATCGGCGCATAGGTGCGGGTAGGGGAAAGAACCAGTTTGCCGGCAGTTATGCTTTCATTATTATCAATAGAGATTTTATCTGTTAAGTTTTTACTGCCCGAGAATACCAATTCATACGGTACTGCATGGTCATAACTTTCAGGGAATTTTTCAGCAATCGTTTTATTAAATACATCGTGTCGTGCAGAGGTCAGACCGTTTGAGCCCATGCCACCATTGTATTCATTTTCATAGGATGCTTTACCGTATGAAGCTAAGCCGACAATAACATCACCCGGTTTAATACGATCATTGGAGATCACATCTTCGCGTTTCATGCGGCAGGTTACTGTGGAATCGACAATGATAGTCCGCACTAAGTCGCCCACATCAGCGGTTTCGCCACCGGTAGAATAAATTCCTATTCCTGCATCACGCAATTCAGCAAGGATTTCTTCAGTACCATTAATAATAGCGGCGATCACTTCGCCTGGTATCAGGTTTTTATTGCGACCTATGGTTGATGAAAGCAAAATATTATCAATAGCGCCAACACAAAGCAGGTCGTCAAGGTTCATGATAATAGCATCCTGCGCTATTCCCCGCCAAACGGAGAGGTCGCCGGTTTCTTTCCAGTAGCTATACGCCAGTGATGATTTGGTTCCGGCGCCATCAGCATGCATGATGTTGCAGTAATCAGGGTCGCCATTTAATATATCGGGGATTATTTTACAGAAAGCCTTTGGGAAAATACCTTTATCTATATTCTTTATTGCATTATGAACATCGTCTTTTGAAGCCGAGACGCCTCTTTGATCGTACCGTTGCGAAGAAATCATGGGCAAATATAGTGAATAGTGGTGAGTGTGGGTAGTGAGTCGTCAATGGTGAATAGTCAATAATCAAGTAATGTAAACCGCCAAGTAACATTTACAACCACTACAACCTTTATAACATTTACAACCAACTTAAGAATACTCTTTTAATAACTGACGATACTTATTCAGGGCTGCAGATTTAGAGATAAAGCCTAAAAATTGGTTTTGGTCATTCACGACAGGCAATACCCAGGTTGATGTTTCATCAAACTTATTGATAACGGAAACCATATCCTCATAATGGTTAATTACCTGCACGGGAATTTTCATGAAAGTGTGGATGCCCGTTTCCTGGAAATCAGAATTAAAAAGAATTGGCCGCAAATCATCTAAATAGATGACGCCGGCTAACTCGCCTTCGTTAAGCACTGCTATAATGTTTCGTTTCCCATGCTTTACTATTTCCAGCAAATCCTGGAAATTTGATTGGACGCTCAATGTAAGTGTATTTTTTTCGATTAATTCTTCAATATCGATCTGCAAAAGCAGGTTTTTATCGTGCTCACGCGTGAATATTTTACCTTCGTCTGCCAGCTTCTTGAGGTCAGGAGAGATCGGAGAGAACCATTTGCCTATCAGAAATGAAATGACGCAGACGATCATCAGCGGAAGAAAAAGATCATAACCCGAACTCGATTCGGCAATCAAGAAAATGGCGGTTAACGGAGCGTATAATACCCCGCTCATTACGCCGCCCATTCCTACAATGATCAGGTTAATGGTTGGTACATCCTTTATGCCCATCCACGAACAAATAAAGGCGAAAAGACAACCGAGTGTGCCGCCCGCAAATAGCGAGGGTGCAAAGTTACCACCGTTACCCCCACTATATAATGTTACAGGAGTCGCTACTGCTTTTAACAGGCAAACCAGTCCAAGAAAGCTCACTACTACCCATTCCTTATAACCGATATATCCAAAAAAGCTGTGTTCAATGATATGGTTAATGTCGCCATTGGTAAATGATTTGATGCTTTCGTATCCTTCGCCAAAAAGAGGAGGCAAAAGCAGGCATAATACAGAAAGTATAACACCGCCAATTATGGCTTTGTATATCTTAGACAGTTTGAGTATGTGAAAGAAATGCTCGACTTTTTGAGCGATCACAATAAAATAACGCGAATATAAGCCACATGCAATCCCCAGGATAAGATAATAAGGGATATTATGGTAGTTAAAATCGTGACGTGCCTTAAAATTGAACAGCACTTCTTCCTTAAGTATTATGCGTGATAACAAACTCCCGCATACCGCTGCTACCACCAGGGGAATAAAATCAGTAAAAACTACGCCCGTAAGCAGGATTTCAAAAGCGAACATAATGCCGGCTATCGGTGCGTTAAAGGCAGCTGCAATACCTGCCGCAGCGCCCGAAGCTAACAGGAGTGTGCGATCTTTATAATTCAACTGGTAGGTTTGTGCAAAGTTTGAACCGATAGCCGAACCGGTTACGGCAATAGGGCTTTCTAGCCCTACCGATCCGCCGAAGCCCACGGTGACCGCGCTCTGAATAACCTGCGAGTACATCTTTATTGATGATACGAAGCTGGAGTTTCGGGCAATTTCATAAAGAATGGCTGGTATTCCTTTACGGTCCTGTCCTTTAAAAAAATAAATTACAATAAGGGTGGTCAGCACAATACCCAGAAAAGGGAAGAGTCCGTAGAAAATGATCTGTTCGCTGAAATGCACCTTGCTGGTAATAATAAAGTGTATGTAATGGACCAGCGATTTTAAAACAACGCCAGCTAACCCGGCTGAACATCCAACCAGTATGCCCGAAAAAATAAGGAATTGATTATGCGATAATTTGGTGTTGAGCCAATGAATAACTATTTCGTAGCTTCTAACTTTCCTTAAGCTGTATTGACGGGATTTTTTTACCAGCTCAACAAACTCAAGGTATTTTTTTAAATTTTTATACTTTTTCAATGGCGTTTTGACCCTGCAAAAGTGATTAAATATTTTTCTTAAGAGAAAACTATTTTCAGTTGCTGCGCCGATGGCTAAAACAAAAGCACACCAACCTGTTTAGATTGGTGTGCTTTTGTTATTGAAGTTTATTTAATAAATATCAGCTCTCTGAATTTAGGAAGGGGCCACAACTCATCATCTATTAATTGTTCCAGTTTATCTACGTGATAACGAATCGGGTCAAAGAAAGCTTTTACTTTTTCGTCGTACTCGATTGCCTTTTCGCGGATATCTTCACCAATGTTTGCTTTTTTACGTTCGGTCACCATAGCCTCAACATTCGACTTAATAAAGTTGACGTGCTCGGATATCTTATTAATAATATCTAGTTGGGCAGAATAACTGGATTCTTTCAGGCCTATGTCTTTTAATCCTTTCACATTTGCTACCAAGTTGCTCTGATAAGCTATTGCTGCAGGTATGATAACGTTGGTCACTATTTCACCAATTACGCGGGCTTCTATCTGTAGTTTCTTATAGAAGCTATCCAGCAATATCTCGTGACGGGCATGTGCTTCCCTTTTGCTGAACACTTTGGTATCTTCAAATAGAATAGTCGACTTTTCAGATAAAATAGCATCTAAAGCTTTAGGAGTGGTTTTGAAATTGGACAAACCTCTTGTTGCCGCTTCCTTTTCCCATTCCTCACTGTAGCCGTTGCCTTCAAATCGTATAGCCTTTGATTCTTTGATATACTTCTTAATAACCATTAATAAGGCAACATCTTTCTTTTCGCCTTTTTTGATCAGCTTATCTACATCATACTTGAATTTTCTGAGTTGATCTGCTACTATCATATTTAAAATAGTCATTGGGCCTGAGCAATTTGCCGAAGAACCTACGGCGCGCAGCTCAAACTTATTACCGGTAAAGGCAAAAGGAGAGGTGCGGTTACGATCGGTATTGTCTTTTAATATTACCGGTATCTTCGGAATGCCCTGCCATAATAGTGCATCGTCTTTGATTTTCTTGCTGATCCTTGATGTTTCGATCTCATCAAGTACATCGCTCAATTGGCTGCCTAAAAATATAGATATAATAGCCGGAGGAGCTTCATTCGCGCCGAGGCGGTGATCGTTGTTTACAGACGCTATAGATGCACGAAGCAAGTCGGCATGTTCATAAACAGCTCTGATGGTATTTACAAAGAAAGTAAGGAACATCAGGTTGTTTTTCGGAGTTTTACCCGGAGACAGCAGGTTCTTTCCGGTATTGGTTATCATCGACCAGTTATTGTGCTTACCCGATCCATTTATACCTGCATAAGGTTTCTCGTGCAGCAATACTTTAAAATTGTGACGTTTGGCAACACGGTCCATCAAGTCCATCAATAACTGATTATGGTCTATTGCCAGGTTGATCTCTTCATATATAGGTGCGCACTCAAATTGCGATGGTGCTACTTCATTATGACGGGTCTTTAATGGAATGCCTAATTGCAGGGCCTCAGTTTCCATATCTTGCATGAAGGCATATACGCGTTCAGGTATCGACCCAAAATAATGGTCTTCCAACTGCTGGTTTTTTGCCGACATGTGACCGAACAACGTACGACCTGTTAAATAAAGGTCGGGCCGTGCATTAAACAAGGCTATATCAACCAGGAAATATTCCTGCTCAATACCTAGTGATGCATTTACTTTCTCTATACTCTTATCAAAATAATGGCATACATCAACTGCTGCCTTATCCAGTGTGCTTAACGCCTTTAATAATGGTACCTTATAATCTAATGCCTCGCCGGTATAAGAAACAAATACTGTAGGTATACATAAGGTACGTCCCATAATAAATGCTGGTGACGATGGGTCCCATGCGGTATAACCCCTTGCTTCGAAAGTATTACGTATGCCGCCGCTTGGAAAGCTGGAAGCATCCGGTTCTTGCTGCGCTAATGCGTCGCCTGAGAAAACTTCAATCGCTCCTCCATCACCGGTCGGTTCAAAAAAGGCATCATGCTTTTCTGCTGTCGAACCAGTAAGAGGCTGAAACCAGTGTGTATAATGCGTCGCACTTTTACTCATCGCCCATGATTTCATTACCGATGCTACCTGTTCGGCCATATCACGGGGGATAGGCTCACCTTTTTCAATAGAGTTGATAATAACCTGGTAAGCCTCTTTTGAAAGGTATTCTTTCATTTTCAGCTTATCAAATACGTTGGAATTGAAATAGTCTGAGATTTTGGTTGACGGTAGCTTTACATCGGGCATGGTTCTGTTTAATACTGCCCGTAAAGCCTGAAATCGAATGTTTGACATCTTTATTGATTTAAAGGTTATTTCAAAAGTAAAATTATCTGTGAGAATACACAGAATATTTGGTCAAATTATCTGATTAATTAAAAAAACAACACCCGAACGATGTTTTTTAACACTATTAACGCAATAACTGGCGCAAATTGACTCGTTTTTTCAAAAAACACATGTTTGGAGCGTGTTTTTTGATGAATTTTTGAAAAATAACTGAAAGTCGAGTGTTAAAATTAAAAAAGGTGTAATTTTTACATCCTATTTCCGGAATCTGATTTTACTTTGATCTTTTTTGATTGAAAATAATGCAAAATGTCTATATTTTTTTCTATATTTTTTATGATTTTCATAATTCTTCACATTTTTATCAAAAAATTGCAATTAAAAATTTGTTTTTTTTGAAAAACATACATAATTTCATAAAAAATTAAGAAAATCATATTTAAAATTTAAAAAATATATGATTCTATTAAAAGTTTAGGTGAGTTATTTAATATAAATGTGCTATAGATTTAGAATATCATAAAATTCGTTCATATCAATCAAACTAAATTAAACAAACAATGAAAGTAAAATCTCCAAAAGTGAACTTGTTCAGTCTTCTCCGACAACTGACGCGTGAAAGGTGGGCGCTCGGAGCGACCATTTTTTCTGGAAAAATGATCGGGCTGGGTTTAGTGCTGGTAGCCATGATGGTTATCCCGGGACTATTACCTACCGCTGCGCATGCCGCAACCGCACCAGCTAAACCAACAGACCTGGAAACATCGATGATGAATACGATGAATACAGTGTGGACATTGGTTGCTGCGTTTTTAGTTTTCGGCATGCAGGCTGGTTTCGTTATGCTGGAAGCAGGCTTTGCCCGCAAGCGCGAAACGGTGAATGTGTTAATGGAGTGCGTTTTTGATACCTGTCTTTGCGGTATCCTGTTTTATGCTGTAGGTTATGCCTTCATGTTCGGATGGGGTAACGGCTTCATCGGCTGGCATGGAGATCCTACAGGAAAGATCAGCGGATCATGGTTCTTCCTTCAAAATACGCCTGATACTTATGGCGGTACCGGTATCCCGGTAATTGCACACTGGATATTCCAGTACGCTTTCGCTGATACCTGCTCAACTATCGTTTCTGGTGCAATGATCGGTCGTACAAGCTTCCGTGGTGATATTCTTTACAGTATCGGTATTACTGGTTTTATTTACCCAATCATTGGTCACTGGGCTTGGGGACCTGATGGCTTCTTAGCTTTAATGGGTTCAAAAGGTAACTTCTTTGAATCATTAGGTCAGGGTTTCCGCGATTTCGCAGGCTCAACAGTAGTACACACTATAGGTGGTATTGCATCATTAGCCGGAGCCGTTGTTTTAGGCCCTCGTATAGGACGTATATTTAAACGGGATGACAAAGTGAAAGGCGGCATGCCACCGGGACATAATATGTTAGTTGCCGCTGTAGGTACATTTATCTTATGGTTCGGCTGGTACGGATTTAACCCGGGCAGTACGCTTTCAGCTATGGATGTTCAAGGTATCGGTCGCGTTGCAACCAATACAACTCTTGCAGCTTGTTCAGGCGGTATGTTTGCAATGATTGCCGCACTGTGGTGGGGTGATACAAAAGGCAAGTTCGATTTGGGCTATACTCTGAATGGCTGTCTTGGCGGCCTGGTTGCTATTACCTGTCCTTGTTACTGGGTAAGCCCGCTTGGCGCTACCATATTAGGTGCCGTAGCCGGTTTAGTAGTATTTGGCGGTATGTACCTGATCGAATGGTTCAGAATTGACGATCCAGTTGGTGCAGTTTCAGTACACGGTTTCGCTGGTATCTGGGGAACATTGTCATTAGGTTTATTCGCTTCTGGTCAATTCGGTGCAACTGGCCCAACTGGTCCGGATAACTCAGCTCCTGTAACCGGTTTATTCTACGGTGGTGGCTGGAGCGTATTTGAGGCACAGGCTATTGGTACATTTACTATCGCAGCTGCTGTATTCGCAGTAACAGGTATCATGATGTTCGTGATCAATAAATTACCTAATCCGTGGAAACTGCGTGTTGAAGAACATGGCGAAACAGGATTGGGCGGTCTGGATGTATTCGATCATGGTATCGAAGTATATCCTGCCCAGGACGACGAAGTAAGCCTAAGCGGCCTATTCGATAAAGGTGTTAAATTACCTGCAGAAGCTTAATAAATAATAAGCACTGTAAATCTTCATAAAAATTCCGTGCGGTTGATAAAGGTTAAGGTCGCAACTTTTACAACCCATAAATATCAACCGCGCGGAATTTCTAAATCTTAAAATTTTCCAGGCTCTTAATGACTGCTAAAACATTGAGTTTATGCTAAAGGGGGATTTTATGCTCAAAGTTCAATCAAATCAAACCAAATATTCAATCAAATCAATCAAACAAACAAAATTATCATGAAAAAAATACTTTTACTACTATCACTATTCGTTATTGCCGTCGCGTCTGCTAAAGCTGCTACAACCGCAGTTGCCGATACAGGAAAGGTTGGCACGACAGCCGATCCGAAAGATCCACCGCTGATTTTTTCAGGTTCGGTAGATACTTATTACAAATATGATTTTTCAGGGCATCCTAATATCGGAACTAGTTTTGCCTCTGATCAGAATTCAGTGTC